>Ga0307514_10003340_pt1 | contig 15534 bp, 24 predicted proteins | sample 16_EM_MG_FD_203088 | JGI IMG/M metagenome (GOLD analysis project Ga0307514, IMG submission 203088) | Populus trichocarpa ectomycorrhiza microbial communities from riparian zone in the Pacific Northwest, United States - 16_EM | ecosystem: Host-associated > Plants > Roots > Unclassified | place...
CTTGCACAGATGTCACTAGCAAAATACAATCCTGAGACATACGCGAACTACCGCAGCCCTACTTATAGCTTGTATGGACTATATGAAAAACCTTGAGCATTTTTACAAAGTATCCATTTGATTACTCCTAGCATAAACCACCTCGATTATTATTATATACGTAGAAATTTAATATGTTATGTCTTCAGGTTGTTTCACTCAGGACGTTGAGTTCTATTTTGGGATTCCATTTCAACACCTTAGTGTTGTTTTGACAAACTTCGTCTGTCTTAACCTTCAACCGTCATGTCTAAGACCATTGCACCACTGCAACTCAGTCTCAGCATAACGGTTAAGGACCAAAACTTTGTCAACGACGTTGAGCTGGCTCTACCTATTGCAACAAACCCTACCATGCCAACCGTTTGGGGGATTCCTCTGAAATATCTTTCGTGCGTAGTAGCTTTCTAAGAACCGACATTGTACTCATCGTTTACCTTCACCTACAGACTAGTGATACTCGCATTCCAAAATTCCACGCTTACGCTCATCATGCACCACTCTAGAGTGTCTACGTCTCCGTCACGAGCCTACTCCGCCGCTACTGCAGTCCTCATGAACGAAATATTCAAGTGCCTAATCTCGCTCATCGTTGCCTATTGCCGCATTGACACGTCGAACGAAGTCAGTCAAGCACCTTATGCGCAAGGAAAAACACGAGCGGTTATATTTCGACTGCGGAAACTACAGAGAGACATCTTCAGTCAGGATTGTTGGAAGCTTTCGATACCCGCTATTTTATATGGTGAGGTCCTTATACTCTATGCAACTATTCATTGAAAACACGTCCTTTGACACTGTCGTTCAGTCATTCAAAATAATCTACAATACGTTGCTGCTTCCAATCTCGAAGCTGCCACATTTCAAGTCTCCTATCAGATGAAAATTTTAACGACAGCAGCATTTTCTGTCATCCTTCTACGCAAGAAACTCTCTTCTACGCAATGGCTCGCGCTTTTCTGCCTTGCTCTCGGTGTTGGGGTTGTCCAAATCCAAGGTTCATCACACGATTCCACACAAGAGTCCATTTCCGCGGGCGTACGCGCTATGAATAGTTTAAAGGGATTCTTTGCCGTTGTTTCCGCGTGCTTTACGTCTGGACTGGCCGGAGTGTACTTTGAAATGGTTCTCAAGAATTCTCAAGCCGATCTCTGGGTTCGAAATGTCCAGCTTTCCCTCTTCTCTCTTCTCCCGGCATTAGCACCCGTCTTCCTTACACAACGCGCATCGATTTCTTTTGTGGGAAACAACTTCTTCTCCACGTTGTTCGACAATTTTGGTGCATGGGCGTGGGCAACGGTCTTCGTTCAGGTGGTGGGTGGGTTGGTAACTGCGATGGTCATCAAATATTCCGACAACATTATGAAAGGATTTGCGACAAGTCTCAGCATCGTCATCTCTTTCCTCGCGTCTGTTGCTCTATTTGATTTTCAGATGACCATTACATTCGTTCTTGGCTCGAGCATCGTTCTCATTGCGACTTGGCTCTATAATCAACCAGGTCGGGCAACTTCACGCGTCAGTCTCGTGACCCTGACACCAGTGACATCAGAGAAATCGCTCAAAGAAAAGGATTATTATTATTCGCCTCCGCTCCTACACTCATTGACGACTGTCTCGTCTACGACTTCCGTCTCTTCTATGGCATTCTCAGCGCCACCATCGGCATCAGATTCTGAAAAGACCTTTTTTCGGTAGATTGCCAGATCGTGAAACTCTCCGCATCTGCATGAATCTAATTTTTTATCTATATTCAGGACATGGGTGTGTTACACGATATACAAGGACAGATGGAGACAATAGTAGCTAGCATACAAACACTGACGGAATAATAGATTTAGCTGACTCAATTGTAACGCGTTTCTAGACCGCGCTTGATAGCTAAAAAAGAAAGGAAGAGTTCGAAATAATCAATGAACAAATGCAAACCACCACATACCTTCACAAGTGTCCTTGGCGTCTCCGAATAGCATCTTTGTTCCTGGCATGTAGAACATTGGATTTGGAACATCAGCTAAAACACATGTGGTCAACAAGATAGTTTTTGTTTCCGAAGGCAGATACGTTACCATAACCGCCGGCGAGTCCACGTTTCATCACAATGACTTGCTTACTCTTCCAAGCGTGGAGCACAGGCATGCCCTAGAACTGTCTGAGTTCGTCTGAACGGGACATGGTTCGAGGATAAGGCTTACAGCGATGGAAGATCCAGGCTCCAGAGCAATAGGGTTGACGGTGTCATTCGCTCCAATTACGAGTGTCACATCAGTTTCCTGGAAGTCGTCGTTAATCTCATCCATCTCGAGGACGACTTTACACAGTTGAGGTCAGATTCGGCAACAGAACAAAATTGTCAGACTTACTGTCGTATGGGACAGATGCCTCTGCGAGGAGAACGTTGCATTGCCCAGGCATGCGACCAGCAACAGGATGGATAGCAAACTTTGGAAGATGATATAAAAAGATTTTTCATGAATCGAAAAAAAAATCCGTACCCGAACTTTAACGCCTCTGGATCGAAGAATTGAAGTTATTTCTGAAATAGCATACTGTGCCTTTGCTACAGCCATACCATACCCAACGACCTATGTGAAGATTAGCGGGATGTGAAGACAAGCAACAAATGATTCTACCAGAATAACACTGTCAGCATTTGCCAGTGCCTCGACAGTATCTTCCATGTTAGTCGTAGTGACAGTCCCTTCAATTTTATGGGCGTCAGATGATGTCGGGGCGCTGATACCCCCAAACAACACATTCGTGAGGGACCGATTCATGGCAACACACTACATGTGGTTATTGTAGGAAATTCGGGCCTTTTCCAATTTACTCACCATTATGTAGGAGAGGATGGAACCGCTCACTCCAATGAGAGAACCTACTGTAACCAGAAGTGAATTATCTAACATGAGTCCTTCGGCGACCAATGCAAATCCTCTGAAGTAATGTTCAAGTTCAGAACGATCTGGAGAGAAAATTCAACTCACGAATAAGCGTTGAGGACGGTAATGACAACAGCTAAACAATAATCAAGATTAGCTTATATCAAAACGTTGCTCAATGTGCACCTACGCATATCAGCCCCCCCAATGGCCGCCGTTGTGGTATAACCTTTCAAGAAACTGAGCGCAGTGCTGGCACCAAGGAAGGATGCTGCGATAGCTGGTGTAGGTGTTGCCGTCAAGAATCCTGCCATTGTGGCAGCATTTGCACCGAGGAGTGATGCATTAATGAGATGCTTTCCTGGAAGAACAAGCGGCTTGCTGGACATCTTGGCTGCAAGCTTCAGGAAAGCGACGATGGATCCGGTAAAAGTGACTCCGCCAATGACAACCCCAAGGTACGCGGTCACCATGTGCAGGGTCGAAAGATGTGCGGTATCTTGCAAAACGCTTCCAATGCTCGTCAAGACAGCTGCAAGACCGACAATAGAGTGCAGGAGCGCAACGGTTTGAGGGAGCTCGGTAGCAGTAACCCTTCGTCCGATGACGGTACCGACCAATCCACCAATTGCTGCGACCCCGGCAAATTGGGCCATTACTTCAGGCGGGAAACCAACGGCAGCCAAAGAGGTAAGGACACCTGAACCAACACCAAGAACACCTAAAGCATTTCCTTGGCGTGCTGTGGTTTGTGAACCCAGGCCAGACAAAGATCCTGAGGAAGGGTTAGCTTGAAAATCAGTCATGTAAACTGTAAAAGAGACTCACCAATGCAAAGGAGACTACTCGTCAAATAACCCGCTTGAACTAATCCTGTCATACCAGTACTAGCAGCTGCCAAGAAACCTCCAGTAAAAATTACACCAGGAACGGCATACAGCCAAGAGTATTCTGGAGGGTCAGTAGGACCTGTGATAAACCAAAATTAATACTGGGCATTTCAACCAAGCAATTTCTTACGCTTAAACATGTCCAACATGCGCTTTGTAATCATGAAACCACCAGCAACATTGACAGTAGCCAACAAGACAGCCAGTGCCCCAAGGCCCTGGGTGATGGTCCCGGGTAAGTAGCCCCCGCCCATGATAAACATACCGGCAACACCGACCTAATGATCCTCAGTAAGACAAATTACAATCCTTTTGAAAATACTCACTAAGCCAGAAATGGCATTCGTCACAGACATCAAGGGAGAGTGTAATGCAGGCGCAACTCCCCAGACCACATTGTACCCCACTAATCCAGCAAGCCCAAAAGTGAAAAAGCTGTCCATAAATGCTGATCCAGTGGCCTTTCCAAGAGCAACAACACCACCCATGCCGGCCGTAACAACGGCGACATCACGAGAGGCCTTTTGCCAAGGGGTGATGGCAGTAACCTTTTCCTCGACTTTAAGAGGGACAGGTGCAGCAACAGGTGGTGGCACTGGCCTCGGTGCGGGTGGAAGGATACTTCCTTCGTGAACAACTAATGCTCCTCGAACAACTTCGTCGTTTAAATCGATCGAAAACTTGCCATCACCACCGATGGTGAGAAGGAACTTGGTGACGTTATTGGAATACAGGGTTGAGGATTGTGTAGGCAACCTCGAGGGAAGGTCGGTGTACCCTGAAATCAATTGAACCTAAAACAACTCTTAATAACATAGAACGCCTCATACCAATAACGGTGACCCCGGACTGAACGACAAGCTCTCCCGGCTTGGTCGCTTCGCAATTCCCACCAGCTTCTGCAGCGAGATCGACGACTACAGAGCCTTGCTTCATTTCCCTGAGCATTTCGTTGGTAATAAGCTTGGGTGCTGGTCTGCCAGGAATTAATGCCTAATTACAAATCAAACGCGTCTTTCTCTTCGACGCATAATCCATACCGTAGTAATGACAATGTCGACTTCTTTGCATTGTTCCGTGAAAAGTCGCATTTCTGCTTCAATGAATTCTTTGGACATGGTTTTGGCGTATCCTCCAGCGCCATCACCCTCTTCTTGAATATTGACCTCTATGAATTCAGCTCCCAAGGACTTGACCTGCTCTCGCGCAGCAGATCTGGTATCAAACCCTCTAACGATTGCGCCAAGGCGCCGAGCCTATCAGAGCATAAGACAACAGAGCCATCACAAAAGGAACAAAGGTCGCGTACAGTGGCAATGGCGCTCAATCCTGCCACACCAGCACCTATGACCAAAACTTTGCAAGGGGGGATCTAGGACGCTCTCAATGTTGAATTTTGAGAATCCTGCTGAACTCACTTTCCTAAATAAGGATTTACTTTGAGAAAAACGAAAAACAAAAAATTGTTGATATTTACCCAGCCGCTGTAACCTGACCTGTAAAAAATCTGCCGAAATGATTAGATGCCTCCAATACGGCTTTGTATCCTGCAATATTGGCCATTGAACTGGCCTTTCGTTAGCACTAACATCCGACACGATGGAATGAAGTTACCTCAGAGCATCGAAAACTTGAGCACGCGAGATTCTGGGTATCATATCCATCTGGCAAAATCAATGTGAGTGCCGCGTTCCTGTGCTAAGATTTTGGGAGAAATACCGCAAAAGCGTTGACTTTACGCGATGCAAGAACATCCACAATAGCTTTGTTTTGAGTTGGATAGAGAAAAGAGATGATAGTGCTCCCTTCTTTCAGAAAGTCGGCTTCTTGTCCCACCAAAGGAGGCCTAACTTTGAGCATGATGTCCGTGGACCGATATAATTCTTCATGCGAAACCAGCTTAGCACCAACAGCAGCATATTGTTCATCTAAAAACTGAGATTCAATCCCAGCATTTCTTTCGACAAGAACGTTTTCAAAACCCTTCTTTCGCAGAAGGGCGGCGTTTTGAGGCGTAACGGCAACACGACGCTCGTTTGGAAAGAGCTCCCGAGGTACTCCGATTGTCAGAGATGAATAAGAGACACCCGAGCCGTCCGGAGGGGGTTTTTCCGACACAGTGTTCAACACTTGTCGACTTGTATGAAGATGGCACCGAGCTGATTTGCAGGTAAGAGTTGACGGAAATCAACACGATCTACGGGATCAGGCTGACCTCTATTCGCAAGGATACCGCTGCGCGAGCGAAAGGTGAGGCTCAAGCCTTTGAATGGTGCAAGACATGGTCCTGCTGCCATTGCGGTGAAATACAAGATTCTGCTTGACCAAGATTGAGGCTGTTATTGAAAGTTAAATGACAAGATTCCAACCAGTGCAACTTCAAACGAGAGTCTGTTAAATGACGGCCCGGTTCAACATCAGACTTGTCGATCGAGATCGGGCCATCATAATATCATGTAGAGTCTACTTATGCTTTTAATATCATAAACATCATAAACAAGATAATTGTGACAAATGTAACAATAGGACTGTAGTATGTTCTCTTCTTGGGTCTTGTATGGGGATGATCCCAGACAGCAGAGCCGAGGAGCACACCCCATTCTTGTTCAACAGTATTTCGTGCCTGCAAATACCTTTGCAATTGTGCAGTCGTGACCTAGAAGCCTCCGACAGCTTGAAGAGACATGCAACTGCATGCTGTACCTCAACCTCAATGAATTTAGCGGCGACATATAAAATGCACACTCAGTTTTACCATGGTGCCAATGTCGTTGGCAGCGACATCGCCCAAAAGTCGAAGGTCGGGAGACTTTGACCTGCAGGATTGGACGAGAAATTCAATTTCACACCTGACCTGTTGAGAGTGATAGAATTAGCATACACACTCGTAACATATGGTTCAAACAGTCGTTGTCCCCCACGTTCCCCCACATATACATCGAATTTGCCACCTGCGTTCCCACATGACCCAGCGAGCGGCGGGCAGTCCAACAACCTTGACCACATTCTTCGATCCTGCAGTTATACCACCACAACGAAAACATTCATCCATGGCACCTTGCTTAGGCAAGAGACTCTTTGTAATGACATCGTTTAACTCCTTACTTCGCTGGTCCATCGAGAGTCTTGCAATCCCATCCACGAGGTCGGAAGGCTTTATAAATAATGTAGTCTTGTTCAACACTTTTTCTGAGTCGGAAATTTGCCTAGCAATTTTGATGAGATGGGATTGCATGGCCGGCAAGGGCTGACAAACTGCAAGGGCTCGTCGACATACTTGAGCTTGGGTTCATTGAGCTGACTGACGAAAGAGGAGACAATAAGGAACGCACGATCAAAGGCCTTTACAGCCTGCAGGCTTTCCTCCAGAATTGCAATCAAACCACCAAAGTCTAAGCCACAGCAATCCAGGGCGTCCAAGAGAATGAGTTGTGCCAGTCGGGGATTTTCACCTCCAGCTGGCAAAGAGCCTATATAGGTTCCAATGGCCTTCATATGTTTCATTGCGACGATCAGATTTTGTAGAGTAAATGGATGGATAAGATGAAGGAGATTGGGGGAATAGAGCGAAGACTCTAATAGGCGTATTTAGATTAATGGATTGCAATATACAAACTGCATTCACCTGCAGGAAGATTCTGCTGCGCGATACCAACGTTGTTACACAGGACGGTCGCCTTCATGATCTTCTCCGTAAGGTTGATGAGCCACGTAGAAATTCCTATAAGGTGCCATACTGCCTCTGAAAGAGTTTCTTATGTCGTTCTGAACTCAATAAACCTGGAGCCTTACCTAGATCATAAGTATCGCCTTCTTTACAATCTTCGAATGCCATATTGCAAGCAGCCACAGAGCAAATATCGTGTGCCGTATGCCACCTTTCCTCTAACGTTTCTATTTCTCTGTCATCTTTTGATGATCTCGCCCTTAGTCTAAAGGAATTGAATAAGTGACCCTCATTCAGCAGAAAACGGGATACTTACCGGTACATTTCTGTGGCTACGCCCATCATATCCAAGGCAATATATAGTAAATCACTCCTAAAAGTCTCTAAGATATGAAGTGCGTGATAAATAACATCCGTTGCTTCCGACAATGGAATTTTGGATAAATGATGAACGAGGTCTTCTGTTGATTTTTTCTGAAGAATGGCAGATGCAAACTTGGAGGCCATGTAAGGAAAAACTGTGAGTAGGTCATGAGGTGTATCAAAAGGAGAGGACAAAAAACATTACTGGAAGGGTCCAAAGACTTTGGTTGGGGGAAAGTATGAATGGCAATACGTGTCTTCCACAAAGACTTTGATATAGTGCAAAGAAGTTTATGGTTTGGTGACACAGCAGCGAAGAGAGGCACTAAAGAACAAAATTGGTCGGCAAACGCAAAGAACGTGCAGGTAAACGTACAATCGTGCCCCACTGAATCGCGTGGGCAGCTCACACTCGTTGGATTAAAGGTTAGATTGTCATCAAGGTCTGGACTAGAGGCACAGTTTTAGGAAAAGGTCAAAACAAGATGGTGGAAAAAAAAAACCCGACAGACATGTTAAAAACTCCAAGAGTTCCGATCGGCAGGTCTTTCGAGCTCGAATTTTCAGCAGCCAAAAGGCCAGAATGGTGTAGAATATACACCTGCATCAAGATATTAGAGGGCGATGCAAAGTCGACAAATGATTCGATATGGGCGATAACACCGTCCTGTATACTGCGTGCTGCTTCACGGTTCAATATCTGTCACATTTTCAGGAAGAAATTCCAAATGTGGCTGAACGAAGGCTTACCCAGGTAGGAAGAGATCCTCGACCAGGTGGACCAGAGGCTTTCTGCGCAATGCTATACAATGTCAGTGTCGATGTCGGAGGGGACGAATCTATCATTTAATGACTGAATGGCATTCCCTTGGACTATGAAATAAGCGCCACTCACAACTATGCAAGTCTAGAGAGGATAAAATTAAATATGTATGACCTTTTTCAGGGGATTTTCGTATCATTCGCTCCTCAGAAGACGATGGAAGGGAGGGAGGGGCACACAAAAATGAGATCCTAGACAGAGATGTGTTTCCAATATCTAGTGTTCCAAAGGTATGAAGAGAAATAACTGAAATGAAGTTTAGGAAAGATACGTTTAATTCGAAGACTATAATACCCATGAAAATTCCATCAAATCGAAGTTGAGCTTCGTGAACCTCAACGGTGTACTCTTCTCCCCATGTATCAGAGTCATTTGGTCTTGAATACTGTCGAATTGGGTCAGTCATATCCATTGGAATTCCAAGATCCAGGGAGTTGAATGAAATGTTGTCAATCTTTAGAGGAGAGACAGGAATTCGGCGCGAATGGGTGGCTATAAAGATAGAAGCCTCTGGGACAGTTGAGTGTTGAAAAAACAAGATTGTATAACTATTAGATACCATTGTACCCTGTGCTGATCGCCGCGTCCATACAGTGTTTTGCGCCATTAACATTATCTAGACCATCGGTTGTGTTGAAAATCTGGGGACTTTCCACCATTAATCCCGGAACCACTAGGGAACGCTTGATGCTCCTCAATCCTGAGACAATATAGCGATAGTAGAATACAATTAAGTTGTTGTCTTGCGTTACTACGACCAAAGTTGGATCCGAAACTGGAGTGGTAGGACCTCTAGATGGAAGAAGGGTCGGCACTCCAGATGAATTAGTAGCCCACTGAGCAAGATCAACAGATTGAACAATAAACGATAAAATCACAAACCTCCCGAGGTCCAGCTAGCCATAAAGCTGCCACAGCACCCCCTGATTTTGAGAAGTTCCACCATTCCTTTACTTGCCAATTATCGATTTGAGCGCCTCTCTTCCATATGCATCCCACCCCTTCGCCATCTTTTCGAGGATAAAACGCGAATAACCACGTATCGCTTGACGACACTGAAATCACGGTAGGTGGATCAAAAGAGGCTTGAGAGGAAATGACGGGGGTTGGGGAAAGCAAGACAAATTGTTTTGACGAGGAAAAATGACGCCCAATGATCAGTGGCTGGGTTGGGTGGGTTGTCCATATAACTGAAGATTGAGACCATACAAGTGGGCTTTAATGTGGTGAGAGTAAGTAAAAGGCACAGGTGAAGAACTGAAATCATTCTTGCCGTCTTGGTCTTTCAAGTAATGGATAGAAATCCCACCAACCTGCTCGCCATGTTTTATGATTGGAATCGGTCCCCTTAGGAGGCGACACAGGCGTTCCATCTTGCAAAGTCGTCATGCAGCAAGAATGGAGTCACACACACTTCTCACGTTCTCTGCTGTTCGTCCATCTTGATAATGACTTTTCAATCTCGACAATTGTGCAGAGAAATCAATGGCAAGAAAACGGAGGTTCTCTTCCAGCCCTATGGAGATCGCTTTCTTGTTCTGGTCACTCAGTTGGGTAAAGTGGGCAATCTGGTGCAAGACAAAGTTTTATAGTGAAGCAATCAATGGGTTCTCAATATGGTTTAGATACAAGCTTCAATTCCTACAACCACACCCTTCCCAAACCCAAAATTGAACCATGAACAGCCCGATACACTTCCTCTGCCAGAGGTCTCTCCGGCAATCCAACTAACACCATTGCTCGGAAGCGCGTCCTCAGAACACATGCAGGTCTTGCATTCGCTTTATGTGGCACAGATAGCAACGATAATCTGGACAGAGGGGGCGAAAATAGGACTGGATGATCGGCGAAGTGTCATAGTGGGTCTTGCACTTGCGAAGTCGGAAGGACCTGAACCAAATGAAGGGGGACGACTGGAGAAAGACTTATTTCAAGGCGTAATGGCTATGGTGTATGATTTGCTCAGTCAAGGTGGAAGAGAATAGGAAGTTGTTGAATACGCAGAGAGTAGAGATTGTAGATGGCATGATTTCGTTACCACCTATGTTGGTTGTTCTAACCTCTTTCGTTGATATTTTTCATATTTCCAACGTAAAAGTTGGGTCAACCTTTCCCCCTCTGGCCGTCCTGTCCGCGGATGAGTCTCAAAAAGGTAGAAAGCGAGTGCCCCAGTAAAAATCCCAAGAACGGGATCTAAACCGCTGTTACATAAATCATATTCAGTTGTGAATGGCCTCTGAGGCAACGTTAGGCTGACCGTGAAAGCAAATACTGGGACATGGTGAAAGAATACAACGCGCTGTGTGAAAGTGGTTTTACTACGGACCGTGAATTGTGGGCGTGGCGACCCTGACACAAATTTCGAAATACATAAACGGATACAACCTGAACCGTGTCTTCACCTCCCCTTTTCTTCCATTAAAATGTCAACAGCTGCCCTAGATCGTCAAATACGTCCCATTTATGGTGGGTTGTACAGTTTATCAGAGTGACAGAGACGACTATTGATGAAATATGCCAGACTCTCTGGACACGGGTTCAAACAAGTCGGCGATTGTTACCTGCAATAAGTTACTCAAGAAACACCCCAAGAACGAACTCATAAAGGTTTTTTTATTCTCTTCTCCGAGGCGAGTAGCTAATTTGTCCTGACAGGCCTTAAAAGCACTCGCACTTGTACGTTCCCAAAAAGTCGAAGAGTCACTAGTCCTTTGCGATGAAGTCCTTGAGTCGAAACCTACCAACGAAGCTGTCCTAACTGCCATGATGCATCTTTTGCGGGGACTGGGAAGGCGTATGACATCTTCCCCTCTCAATGTCTTCCGAAGCCCTGATGCAACTTTCATCAGACAATGACTTGGTGGTGATGTTCGAGGAAGCTTTTAGAAAGCAACCCACTAATGAGGACCTTGGTGTGCAGACATTCTTTGCGAATGTCCGTGCTAGTAATTGGAAGTCTGCTCACCAAGCAAGTTGTCAAGACGCAACCTTTACTGTCACTCTGATGTGTGCCCTGTTAGGTTGGCGTTCGGATGTACAAGCAATTTCAGGAGGACCGCTATTTGTATTGGGGTATTATTAGTGCCATTTTGCAGGTATGCTTCTCTCTTGTTATCCATCTTGTGCCTCATCTTTTTTCCAGGCAAGGGATGTCACCACACCAGAAACTATGCGACCAATTCTTTTCAAGTTAGCCCATAGATTGATCACATCTTCTCCCACACCAAGCTACATTCACACCGAACGTTTCCATCTCCATTTGTCTATCCTCCTCGAATTGGAGCTTTGGGAAGAAGCAGATAAGCTAATCGATAGCGACGTTGGAAAGAATATCTGTTCCACCAGCTTGTCGTGCAATGAAGTTCGTCGTGCCATTTGGCGTCGACAAGGCCGGGTCAAACAAGAGGGTGAACGTGCGGAGAAATTAATTGTCGAAACGCTGTTAGTTGTTCTTTCCTCATTTAGAAGTTTCCTCTGACCTTCCCCAATAGAGATCGTAATTGGTTAGAGTTCCTTTCCGTCCTTGATGCTACACTTCCACCTGTATCACATTCGGCCCTTGAAGGCGACGCAAGTGTTTATCACACAGTCGAGTATTCACGGGAGCTATTTGCTAAGGTGTCGGAGGAAGATGGTTTAAAAGATCGCTCTGGTCGGTTGGCACTGCTAGAGCTTGAACACCGCGAGAATAAACATCGTGTCACGCAAGGTGAAAAGGAGTTTATTTATGGTAGATGTTTGTTTGATACGTGTGCAGATCCAAGTCGGATGTCCCTGTTAATGAGAGACTACTTCGACACCTTTGGTGATAAAGCCTGTTGCTTCGAGGATCTCAAGCCATATATCTCAGAAGGTGGTTGCGGAGAGTTCATCTCTTTCATTGAATCTGTTCCGAAGTCTTCCGTGAGTTTATCGTACAAAGTCTTCAGGAGTCCTGATATTTACTTCCCAAGGCCAATTTCTGTGATTTACGACGATTAATCAACGTGTTCAAGCTGTTGCGGTATACCACGCCTCTATCTGAAAATAACGTAGAAATGGAGCTCAAACGTGTTATTGAGTATACAAAGTACTACTTCGAGGGCCTTCCTCTAGGAATCGGTTTGCCCTCGACTGAACTTCAACCTGCTGATGACCTCCTACTTCTGGCTGGAAACGCGTTTGTTAACCTGTGGAAGCTTACTGGCGATGATAATTATCTCTTCAACGCGGTATACTTGTTAGAGTTTGGTGTCCTAAAGAGCAAGCAATCATTTCTGGCCCGGCTAATCCTCATCCGGCTATACAGACTACTTGGTATGATTTATTGTTGCCCGTGACAAGCAATTGTTGATGCCCTTTAGGTGCCCCTTCGTCTGCTCTGGAACATTACAGGATTTTACAAATAAAACAAATTCAGCATGATACGCTATCTCACCTGATTTTATCGCGAGCGTCAACCTTCTCGTTGGCCTCAATAGGTGACCTGTCACTTTCTTCCGAATGTTTGGAAGCGACACAAATATACCTCAGTAACTCTCAGGAGGTGGGACATCGTTTATGGCTACATTCGACCAATGACCGAATTCTATATTCAGACCGGCGAATATGTTAGCCGTGCATTCAATGCAGAGAAGTACTCTAAAGTCGGCAATTGACAAATCTGTTCTTGGACTTCAATTCTTATGACAGCGTTTCAGATTCCCGAATTCCTGTCTTTCGAAGAGCAACTAGAGAATTCGCTACAGCGAGATCTCATGAAGATTGAGCACGTTCGCATGCGTCTGACTCACGAACCCATAACTTCTGATCTCATTGACATGGAACTCATTGAATTGAAGTTTATTTATGACCGAAGTCTGTGCAAAAACAACACTATGTTATCTTTTTCTGACCATAGTCTCCAGGCCACCATGATAACCGAGACTTCGTTATTTTTCCTGATTATCAGCCCAAGGTCTCGCCAACTCTTCAGGAGCAAAGCACGTTGTTCGGTAAACACGAAGGAGTTAGTATTCTCAATATATCTTAAGAAGGGCCTGATTTAACTATTTCTGGTAGAAAGGCTGGCTATCGACTTTTCTCAAGGTGTACATTAGGGCGTTCCAACAAGCCAGCGATCTTGACGAAACGGTTGAAGAAAAACTACTCATTGGCGACCGACCTAAGCCAGCAATCAATCAAAGGTGCTCACTAAAAGAAAGACTCGTTGAGCAAAACCCCGATCATCTATCGGAGGTCCGTATTCCCTGGCAATTTAAGCTTTTAAAGACTTATGGATCGTTCAGCTGACTTCTGATGAGTGCACATTCGTGGAATATGCAAACACATTGACCAATTGGTTAGAGTGTTACCATGATTTCCTTCGACCTCCACCTGCCGTTGTCCTCGCTGAGGCTGCTAGACAAGCTGAGTTGAAGACAGGGCATCCGCTGAAGGGTATAGAAATTCCTCCATCGGATGGCTTGAACGGCCATCATAAAAACGAAGATCCTCCTGCAATTCAAGAACCTCCCGAATTCGTATCGAATTTCTTTGCCAGTAAGTTATCTTGTACAGCCAAGAATGAAGATTTCATAGTTTTGCAGACATAAAGACACGGTTTGACGAAGTATCCAAGTCTTCTTCACCCATAGAAATGCTTCATGTTGCAACACTCGCTCAAGAGGTAATGCCTACTATTTAGTTCTCTCCATGAAGCTTATTAGCCTCCTGTCAGGCTTTTCTCCTTCTTGTAACAGAAACACTTCGATTTAAGTCGCCGTCTGTTGTGAAAATTAAAAAACTTGGTTCTGTTGGTCTGCATATTATCTTGTGTGGCTCCTCACGCTCACCTATTCAACCAGTTGATTAGCAGTTTCAAAGAACTGCGTGGTCTTGCCCTCTCCTCTTTGAAGGAAATCTCTGCTGAGATGATCAAACGAGGTGAATATTATGGGGCTGCAGAGAATCGGAAGACGCATGTTATTGCTCGCTTGGACATTCTTTCACCCCAGGTAAAAGCATCAGACTTTATTTCCCTCGCACAGACTGATGCTGCAGTTCAGATCGACCAAGACTTTGTTTACACACAAGTGAAGAAAATTAGCGATGGACGTCGTAAGGTCCTGGAAGGAGTAGGTAAAGGGATGGCTCGAATTGTCACAGCGTATGCAACTTGAGGGCCAGGCCTATTGCAAGTAACTTCGAAAACGGGCAACCATATACAATTTACCACTAGAATCAATGAGGTTCTGAGAGCTGACCAGTATTCGATAAGAAAAGATTCCTCTTCCTTGTAAGTAGCATGTTCATATAAATCATTTGTTGTTATTATAAGGCATGAGTGAGATGAAGTAGATTTACCGTTTCTTCACCCTGCTCAGGCTCGTGCTTGGCAATGGCGTCATGACGCGTAACGTAACGCGTTCGTGACACTCATAAACAAGACTTCGGAAACCATTCCTCATGAGCCAATGTACGTACCTCGATTTACGATTGGTTTCTTCATATTGAACAGTTTTTGCAGACGAATCAAACTTTTACGGGAGCGGAGGTGGAGGTTATGTTCAAGGAGGTTCTCCATTCAGTCAGGGAGGCAGTCCTGGAGGCAGAGTGGGTTGTTTCCTACAGAATTTATTTGAATGCTGATTGCGTTTTAGAGGACGGAAGCCTCAGAATCCGTGCGGCCATTCACTATCTCACAATTAAGCAGGGCCTCCCAAGCCCACAACGATGCGGAATGGAAAGTGGACGACATCGAGGTTGGACAGGTAAATAACGTCTCACTGACGTCCAAAGTCAATCCTTTCTGATATATGTATAGATTACAATTGTCGGACAAATCATCTCTATACAGCGACAAGCAACAAATCACGTTTATATCATAGACGATGGTACAGGTCGCACTGA
>Ga0307514_10003341_pt1 | contig 15531 bp, 4 predicted proteins | sample 16_EM_MG_FD_203088 | JGI IMG/M metagenome (GOLD analysis project Ga0307514, IMG submission 203088) | Populus trichocarpa ectomycorrhiza microbial communities from riparian zone in the Pacific Northwest, United States - 16_EM | ecosystem: Host-associated > Plants > Roots > Unclassified | place...
CAAAAATCAACACATTCTTCTCACCCACACTGGTCGCCTTCTTATCAAGACCGTAAGCAATGGCAGCAGCGGTGGGCTCATTGATAATACGCATCACATTCAGACCAGCAATAACACCAGCATCCTTAGTAGCCTGCCTTTGAGAGTCATTGAAGTAAGCAGGGACTGTGACCACAGCATTCTTGATAGTGGTGCCAAGGTAAGCTTCAGCGATCTCACGCATCTTAATGAGAACCATTGAAGAAATCTCCTCAGCAGCAAACTGCTTCTCCTCGCCCTTATAGGTAACCACAATCATTGGCTTGTCACCAGGACCAGCAATGACCTTGAATGGCCACAGCTTAACATCACTCTGGACTGAAGGATCACTAAATCTCCTACCAATCAAACGCTTAGCATCTGTGAATCATGCAAATACTCCATCAGTGATCAATAATTTATAGATTTAATACAGGAGCACCATCCGAATTGACAAGTAGAGTTGATAACCGGATATATTTTTTTTTATCTTCACTTATATATAATTCGGATTCGCACAAGTTTATCAATCTAGTGACGGTTTGGTTCACACTATTCAAACACACTTCTTCTTCTTCTTTTCTCTCAACTAGTAAACCAAAAGACTAAATCCTAATCAAATTTCAATTGTCCAGACATGATTTAATTTTTTGGTTATGTATTACACAAGGTCAAAAAAAAAAAAACACTAACAAATCAGAACAAAATTTACAGTTCAAGTCAATCAGAGATCGTATCTCTCATTATATAGAAGTAATTAACCGCACGTTATTAGGAAACGTGATTTAATTTAATCCTTCTCTAAAAGGAGACTAAAATAGGCATCCATTTCAGGCTGATTTGTACTAAAAATCTTGTTGCTCTACACCTAATCCTCCATGATCAGTCCATCAATTGCACATTGCAGTTGTAACTGCCTCATTCTTGTTGTTTAAACACTAAGAAGTTAAAAGCACATTCCAATTTTCCAGACAGTAAAGGCGAAACCTTAACAAAATAGATATCTACTACTGCAAAATAAAAGGCTTTGAACAACTATACTCACCGAACACGGTGTTGACCGGGTTCATGGCGACCTGGTTTTTAGCAGCATCACCAATCAAACGCTCTGTATCGGTGAAAGCAACATAAGACGGCGTCGTCCTGTTGCCTTGATCGTTAGCTATGATTTCAACTCTGTCATGTTGCCATACACCGACGCATGAATATGTTGTGCCTAGATCGATACCGATCGCTGGCCCTTCTCCCTTTCCCGCCATTGATGATAGCTAGCGAATTAAAAACTAGGATGAGAATGAATTGAAAGAATGAAAGCAGAGGATTTGAAGCGCGTTTTATTTTTTATCTGAAAGACAACGAACTTTTGGGAGGGGAGGGCGTTTTTATACAAGTTTTTGGTGCCGGTGTATGGGATTCGAGAAGAATCGATTGGCGAAATATTAACCTTCTCGTTGGTTCGTGAAGTTTCCTTTCCTTGTTTTAAAAGTTGAAAGAGAAGAATGTATCTCCAGGCGTCAAGGACACGGAGACCACTCTTGCTTCTTCCCGCCAGATTCCGTTTTTCATTTTTATTGGAAAGCCCAATTGTCATTGGGCCCGAGACGAGGCAGCCGGGCCCTCTGTTTTGAGAAGGGCCCGGCCATCATTTAATCTCTATTCTTGTTTACTTTTCGGTCAAATCTATAAAAAACCATAAACTTAGGGGGCATTCTAGATTAGATACCTAAACCCGTTGTCGGAGATGTTATTACTCATCTTTCTTAACTACTACATTGGTCCTCTCTGCATCACGGTTCATAATAAAAAAAAAATCTTTATAAAAAATATTTATGCATTGATAATATATTTTCTAAAAAAAAATAGATTTTAACCATAAATTAAATACTATTAAAATAGAAAAACATTTGATTTACTTAGATTAAATTTGGTTAACCTGTGAAACTCGTGGTGATAATCTTCAGAAAAAAATTAGAAAGCTCAATTCTAGATTAATTCAATGTTGAAGGATGAAATCGATAAAATACAACAAAATAAACTTTAGTCAACTAAATAAACTCGATTCAACCAAACAAACTCGCAAAGAAAGTCATGGATATCATCGGATTCAATAAATTCTTTATCCAATAAATTATTTTTCATTTATTACACAGTAATAAGGCACATGATAATTTTTTTATACTAAACATATTTCTTTCAAAAGAAATCATAGTATGTTGAACTTAGATTAAAAAAAGAGTGAAAATGCATTCTTTTAGGTTTAAATTTTTTTAAAAAAAGAATTATTGATAACAAATAGTGAAGCTATGTTTTTTTTTTAATTGAGGGGCAAAAAAAAACTAAATATCAGTTCAGATATTATGGATTAACCCGCTAAACCTATGACTCGACTAATATATTTAACCAGGTTAAATGATTTGTTTTATCAAGTTTTATTTAAGTCAAGTATAAAATAACAAAAAACAATTCTCGGTCACGTGAGCCTGGGCATTGAAGAAAACTGCCCAATGCGCCTGGGCTTGGTCCCCCCTTTTTTACTTAAAGGTTTGTCTGCCCCGTTCATGTTTTTTTTTTTTAAAAAAAAAGATAGTAGACGATTCAAAAAATTTTCTCAACTTTCAAGTAGACAACGTATTGTATGCGATAGAAGATGACAATTTGTCTGCTTTCACTAAAATATGACGCCCAAGGGCTGCTAGAAAATCAACCCTTTAATTTTTTTATTTTAAATTGACTTTTTAACCCATTTTGTCACAAAACAACTAAAAAACATCACGATAAGTATATTTATGGCCATCAAAATCCTATGAAATATCATAAAAAACTAAAATCAACTCGAACTCAAAATCATTATCACGATCAAATCTACCTCTCTTAACAAGGAGAAGGAAAAATAAACACTTGGATGAATCTTCCCTCGTTAAATGTCCCTGGGCTAAAATATTATATCAACTATTTTGATAACTAAAATTGTTGCTAACGATAATTTTCTTTCTTTACATTAGGAATCTAGTGATTTCCTCTCTCTTTCCTCTAACAAAAAAAGATTGGAAAACAAGAGAAATGAAATTTGACACTATAATTGATTTTTTAAAAAAATAAAGGGACTGGTTATATAATGGCTAAAAAAATAGAAGATAAAATTATTTTTTAGCTCGAGATTTTAAGTTACCACCTATTTTACCTATTTTTTTTAATTCCTATACTTTTTCTTTCAATTCAATAATTTTTTTAAAAAAAAAATTTACGCAATTAAATGCTCAAAATGATTCAACCATGCAAAAAAAAATAAAAATAAAGATTAGCATACATAAAATTACAGGTTTAGGAAAATATCTAGAAGTCCCGAGCTTTGTTTACGAGTAGTTTTGTTTTACTAGATTATTTAAATTTAAAAATAATAAATTAAGTACATTTATTTTGAAAACATCTTTTTCAGCACTACTACCGCAACAGTGATCGAAATGGTATTTTCAAAACAAATACATTTAATATGGATATTTTTTTAAGGAGAAAAATCAGCTTAACTAAGAAGAAATAAATTGGTGCTTGAGAAATTTCTTATCGAGCATGAATTCTCAAATAATAGTTGTAGGTTTGGAGAAATATTTTTTTTTATAATCGTTTAAAGTAATTCACCATAATTTATGTTAAACATGCCTCAAATGATACTACGATGTTGATCTGCAGTGGGTCAATAATTATTTTTTTCAAATGTAAAACAAATATTAAGAGCATAGAACGCCAAACCCAAAAGTATAGGGTCCCCAGCCAGACCCAAATGCTATTGGGTTTGGTTATAGAGCCAAACTCAATATTTTAGGTCTGACTTCTTAGCCCCGCCCAATATTTTTGAATCTGGTTGCGGAGTTAGATCCAATATCTTTGGGCAGAGCAGTCTAGCCAGACCCAATATCTTTGGGTGTGGCGGGAATGTCAAACCTAATAGTATTATGTGTGGTTGCTCAACCAAATCCAAAAGCATTTGGTGGCGGCCAAGCCAGATCTAATAAACCCAGCAATACTTATTTACTAAAAAACAGTAAAGACAATGCCTCCTGGTGCTACAGTGTGGTCCACAGTGTAAATATTGTGTATACAATACCTGCACAGTATTTTTCCTTAGATGTGGGTGCGAGCCAGACCCAGCAACATTGACTCTGGCGGCCAATCCAGACCTATCAACTCTTTTTGACTAAAAAACAAAAAAAAATGTTTCCTGGTACTATAGTGTCGTTCACAGTGTAAACATTTTATATTTTACAGTGTGGTCTATAATACAATAAATCTATGTCCACAATACTTATATAATATTTTTCTCATAATTTTTAAAGTATAGTATAAAGATTTCAATCAATTAAGATCTGCGAGGCGAGAATTGGCCGCGTCCATCCACCGGCAACATTCCCATGTGCAAAAGGATGACCAATTGACCATTAATGTTCATTTTAATGATTTTCTTTTTCAGAAGGTGGATCATTTAGTTTCCTTCGCACCTCTTAATGTTTTCAATGAAAACTAAATTATTGTTGGTGTTATACTGCGGGTGGTGTTCATTTTTTTTAATAAAAAAATGTTTAGATAGCACATTTGATTAGAGTCAGAGGTCATTCATTTATTTTGGTATAATAATTTTAATTAATTTAATGATATAATAAAAAAATATTGATGATAAATAAATGGTACAATAAAAAATAATAATTAATTATAATAAATGAGATATCACTATAATAATTAGAAGAAAAAAAAACTCGCAGAAGATTCACCGCCACTCTGTTATGACCATCATCTCATCAACAGAAAACGTTTACCTTGAAAGTTCTAACATTACTGCAAAAGATTACACGAAAAAACTGAAAAAGGCCGCACACGCCATTAGAGAAACAATCCGAAAAGCAAACATGTAAAAATATCATAAAGTGAGCATCTCGTGCTTATATTTAATCAATTAACATAACTTAATTAAAAAACAAATTTTCTTTTTTAAAAAAGCTAAATTCAACAAATAATGAAAATTCAAAAGACTGAGACAACCCTGACCATTTTTAAAATTAGTGAAGAATCTTATAGAAAGCAAATAAAAAAGTAATGAAATTCAATCTCTAATCAAATAAATAATGGACAATAAAACTGAAAAAACACGAGTTTAAAAAAAACAAAAAAGCAAAAAGCCATTTTTGTTTTGCTTTGGGAAGTTTTAAAAAATTGATATTTTTTATTTGTTTCATCTTTTGATACTAAATTGATTGGGAATTGAATTTAAGTTTATAAGATTCACTCGAGTTTGCTTGTTTTTTTTTCCTTTCTAAACTCATGTTTTCTCAATTTTGTTCTCTAATATTTATTTAATTGAAGATTGAACCTTGATATTTTTTAATTTGTTATATATATATATATATATATATATATAACATCCCAATATGAGCAAGAAAAGGAGGAAGAAATTTTCTTAGAATATCTGCAACACTGGCTCCCGTGTTGTTGATTTTGCTTGAAGATGAATTAAGGAAATTTGAAGCTGGCCATTGTTATTCAAGCTTAGATGAACTAGAGAAGAAAACTAGAAAAAAAGGTGGCAGCTAGGTAGAATAGAAGGGTTTCAAATGCCAGTATTTTTTTTTATATAACTTAATGGAAATTTTGTAATTTTATAATTTCAAGAATGCAAGGGCTCTTTTGTTGTTAGTTAAAAATACGATAACAATCTTGTAAATAATTCATTTTTTGTATGCATACGTAAAGTGTCATGAATTTATAAATACTATAATTTCTAAAATAACAAAGACAAAGTGAAAAAATAACTTAACCACAAAAAGGCAGAGTGGTTTTTTCAAAACAAATAAAATGGAAGATGAAATCTTAGAATAAAAAATTAACTTTAAAAATTATTTAAAATAAAATAATAAATAATTTAAAATAAAACAAATTACAATCAAAATAAGAAGGATCGAATATGAATGAATAACAAATTGAAAGGTTGCCATTAAAAATTAAAGAACTGAACGTGGATATCAAGAAAGAGAGAGAAAATTAGGAGGAAAAAGGTTGTTGGCATCATACCCGAGGTCTGCTGTTCACGCCCGTTATTCAATAATGGAGGGGTTACTGAGATGATTTTAACGTTACCCTGACAACTACCATTTAACAACCAAACAACCCCTCATGCGCCATCTAATTGGAGTGGAAGCTCCTTGCAAGCTGTCATATGCATTTAACACGTCAACCACGTTTTATTTTATAATTAATATTTTTATATTTATTCAAATACTGATTTGCCTCTCAATTTACTCGATTATTAAAAAAAAACAATACTAAAAATATAAAAAAAGCACATGAATGCTAGTTAAAGATTTTTTTATTTAAAAAATATCTTAGTTATTTTATTATACTTTATAAAATAAAAATAAAAACAAAACTAAATGGTAGTTCATTTTTATTTTTGTTTGGCTTTCAACGGTAAGTTATTCGATTTACTAGGAAAAAATGAAAGAACCGTGTTATTCCAAATAATCGTGCCAATTGTGTTTGTTAAAACTATTAAATATATATCTATATATTAGAATATTCGAACAATTCACATCCGGGCATTTGGTCTAGTGGTATGATTCTCGCTTAGGGTGCGAGAGGTCCCGAGTTCAATTCTCGGAATGCCCCATGAATTTAATGTTTTTTACTTTTTTATTCATGGGCCTTCCAAGCCTATGTTGTCTGACAAACTTTCAACCAGTCTACAGCTTTTGAACATTAGGCCCATGGAAACGCAAATGAGAGTTGCCCCCCCCGCCCTATACAGTGCATTTTGCTTTTAGTTCTGGATTCAAGCACTGTTGACTATTCAACAATAGAAAATCCCTTCGCACGCCAAACAATTTCACCATGTCAAATTCATGATTCCGTCAACCCCCCGGAGACTTAGATATGACAGGATCGGCTTAGAGATAGATTTTGTTCTGGCTTGAAATAATATTATTTTAAAAATATTATTGTTTTTATGTTAATATATTGAAATAATAATTTGAAAATATCAAAAAAATTATTTAAAGGAAAAAAAATAAAAAAAATTATTTATTTTTAAATATTTTTGAAACAAACAAACAAATAGGATTTTAATTAGATCATATTCATTGGCTACTTTTTTTATTATTTTTTAAATCAAATTTTGAAAAATCAAATCAAAACTTAAAAAATAAACAATATTTTTATCAATTAATTATAAATTCATAAAATAAATTTTAAACTTCAAATCCATATATAAGATTATAAGAACCATTCGTTAATAATAATAAGATAAAAATTTATATATTATATTAAAAAATAAGATTTTTAACTTTTATATATATATTGAAAAAATGGGTGAGGGCTAGGTGTAACCTTTCACCTATTTTTGCACCCGTAAAAAGCCCAAATGTTCTGTGTCAAGTTTGCACTCAAAAAGCTATAGGCTAGCGCCATATCTTGATTTGCTTTCGAGAGAGACGAAAGAAAATCTTTGAACTTTTGAAGTGGTTGGCCATAATTCATAGATCAGGTCAAAAGAAGGCATTAAAGAAGAATGGGGTGGGCTGTCTTCCTTGTTGCCTGCCTCCGGGCCATGATGTTTGCATACATGTCTTGCCATACCTCCCACGTTACATGAGTACAAACCATGTCAATTTCAAGAACCGTATAAGAAAAGAGATGAAAACAACCGTGCCAAATCCTCCATTTCAAGAAGAAACACAGAGAGATTCTTCCACACAAGCATAACTTCGCACATTTGGGTGGTAGATATCCAAATTCTAGCTGAAAAGACATTCGCAGTCATCACTGTCAAGGCCGGCCCTGCAGGAAAAAAGTGGGATTGCTGGTTCTCTGATTGACGAGCTAATGCTTTGGGATTGCTGGTTCTCTGATTGACGAGCTAATGCTTGAAGATATCAGATTTGCGGACGATGGATGGTGATCGAGGCTTGACACGACTCTGGGAGGGTGGAGCCGAACTTTCATGGTTGCATATACTAAAAATCATGATTGCGTCCACTACCTTAGACAGCTGCCACATGTTTGGTATGAATTAGTGTTGATGGCAGTGGGGAAAAAAATTAATTTAATTGAGTTTTAACATGTTTTTTTATTTTTTGGTTAAATCAGAAATGAAATTTTAAAAATAAAAAAATATTATTTTAATTATTTTTAAACGATATACTTTTTAAAAATTATCTATTAGCACATTCACATACACCCCTGTAATTTTTATTTTTTATATTAATATATTAAAAAAATTTAAAATTTAAAGAAACGTGATTTTCACCATAAAAATGACGAGTTAGTGAATCATGCGATCGATATAGGAATTATTGATAGGTACAGCAATCCAGGGACTTGAAATAATTCTTGAATCATGTGTTTTTCTTGTTTTCAATCTTTGTGAAATAGTATTATTAGCAATTGAAGAAGAAGAAGAAGAAAAAGAAGGACAACTCTGGTTAAAGATGGTTGCACGGGATCCAATCAACAGGACTTGTCCCTGTAATAGTCTGGTCCGTGATGGATTTGATTTCTTTTTACGTGCACCAAGACTTCTGGCCAGCAGCTGAGGTAAGGTTTTCTTGTCTTTGTCACCTGGTTCGAGCCTCAATGTGCACGCCTGTCACTCTCGCGGTGTTTTACCTGCCTACTGGGCTTACAGGGTGTTTAGTGGATCCGGGAATTAGTTATGATACGTGTAAGCTGGCCCGAACATTCCAGATTAAAAAAAATAAATAGCTAGAAGATAAAAAAGCATGAGAAGGGAAGGAGTAAACAGAAGGAGAAATGAAACGAAGAAATTAATGAACGGATACTTGGATGGCATCAATCAACCGTCTTTAATTAATGTCACAATCATTTATTAGTTCTGGCAAGAAATCTCAGCAACGCAAAACCCTATGAATGGTAAGCTGGTAAATGATCCTTGACAAATATCATAGGAGGGAAGCCAAAAATGCCAATTAATATTTGTCGGTTGTATTTACAGCGCGACATATTATCTGTTCGGGACAGAACAGCTGCTTTCTCGCAGACACGCTTTTCCAGATCTGTTTACGTTACATGATTTTGAAATTCTAGTAATAATTATGGTTTAAAATATTTTTTTATTTTTTAAAATTATTTTTAATATTAGTATATTAAAATAATTTAAAATTATATAATTTTTTTTAAAAAAAACATAATTTTAATCGTATTTTCAATCACCAGATAAACCCAAACAGCCGAACTGCACCCATCAACATAAAAGCTAGTTCAATTTACGACACCAAACCTCGCGCTAGTAATCAAATAACTCTATAAACAAACGTTGGTGATGAGAGTGGATATTCATTTGACTATAGTATGTAAATTATTATTAATATTAATATCAAGACTAACTTGTATATATTTTAATTAATTTTATAAATTTTAAATTTTAAAATATATATATTTAGTAGGGTTATTTGGAGTCGGGTATAAAGGTTAATAAAGGGTTCGCCATGGCCGACTTTCACTCGTTTTTTTAACGGTTTTTTATTTTATTTTATGAAGTTGTAATTTTGTTTTTAAATATAATATAGGAATTTTTATCCCATTACTTGTAAAATATTTTCATGGCTTTTGTGGATAGATTTAAAGTTTATGTTATATTTTATGATTCTATGATTCACATGTAATAATTTATCTTTTAAACTTAGATCTTATATTTTACGATTCTGATCTATAAAAAAGTAAACAAAAAATCAGGTCGAGAGTATATATAGTTGGTACCCTTGGAAGTGGAAATGTTCCTCGTCCAGCCTGATTCAACTGGACTGAAGATAAATTCATGTGATAGATTTAGATATTCTTGATCGAAATCAAGTTGAGCAAAACTCGACCGATTCATCATATTCTCTAGTCCCGACTCTCGAGCTATATTTTTATGTAATTCTCGTATTGGTTTAGAGATGATTATTAATTTTTGTGCTCATCTTTAACGGGGTCTGCAGAAAAAAAAAATATTTTTGAAGTAGATAAAAGCCTACAGTTTATTATTTGAAACAAATCCGACAATGAAAGTGTGTAAAATTGATTGCAAGCGATGAAAATAATAATAATAATAATAATCCATGCAGGTTAAAATACATAAACATATTACAACAAGATGACAAATTTATAAATATAATAACAGTATATCCATATATTTGGACACGAAGGATAAAATATAAAAGGTTTCTATATCCGCGAGAAATGTCCTCGTTGATTGAATATCATATTAGTTATCTTTTGATATTCATTTTTTTAAAGAATATACACAAAAAATGATAGAAAAATTCCATGTAAAAATATATTCTTATTATTTCTAATGAATCATGAATTTTATTCGGGTTTTAAGCATCTATATGGATATTTATTATCTGAATATTATTTATTACTCAATAAAAAATAAAATAATATACACACACATGGATAAAAATTATAAAAATTATATGTGTTTTATAATATATGCATATATCATATTGTATTTTAAAAATTATAAATGTTACAAAAACACACACATGTATGTAATTTAGGTTTAGGAGGGTTTTGGGTCGGGATTGATAATATTTATACCCTAGCCACTGCTAATCGAATGAGGTATCTATAAAAAAATATCTATTTATTCGAGTTGGGTTAATATAGGTTCAAATTAATTTTAATTCTTTGTTTTATTTTATCTTTATGATGCATATGGAATAACAAATAATTTTTTATTAGTTACCCACCGGAGCTCATGAGAAATAAACATGTATAACTACGGTAGATATATTATTTCTAGTGGGACGTGAATTTTTTATGAATTTTATTATATTTTATAACTGTGTTTATTTCCTGTTTCAAAATAATTTCAAGAAATTAACTAATTAGATACGATTAATTTACTTTGTATACCAGAAATTTCCCTTGTTTACGTGTCTCTTTTTAAACAGAGTAGGCTGTTTTCCTGAGCAAACTAGATTTCAAAGAATAATTAATGGTATATCACTGTTGCTTGAAATATACCATAGGATCTCCCCCTTCACCCTCCGCCGTGCTGCCTCCACATCCACCTTCGCACAATAATCTTACTCCGTGATCTTCCTCCACATTTGCTTCCCTAGACGCGTATACATGCCGACCTCTACTGCCATCCTAATGAAGCTGCTAGAGTGTCACCGGCCACTTTCAGTAACTAGAATCTCCAATTCCCTTTTTTTTTTCCCCTGAAACAGACAAGCTTTGTTCTTGTCCATGTAAATTCACCAACGTCCCACTTCCATCTCTAATTTGAAACTCCTCAGCTATTTTTTATAGTTTTCGAAGCATTTCAATTGTACCATAGTCTAGTTCTTGAATTTGGTTTTGATTTTTATGTTTTTTAAGTGTTTTATGAGATATTAAAAATATGAAAGGAAAAATTAAGAGAAATATAAGAAAAAATGGAATAAATACACGAAAGGTAAGTTTTTTGTTGATTATTCAGTAATAGAAAGTAAAACTGGAACTTTTAAAAACTACGGAGGTAAAACTGGAAAATAGTATACTATGAAGGCAAAAGTGAAGCATTATGAATTTACAAGGATAAAAAATACAGTTCACCAAAAAAAAGGAGAAATAATCCTACGTGGCCTACCCATATAGATTTGGTTTCCTTCAGCAGGGTGACCAGATAAAAGTCAATTTTCCCTTTCTTTACTTGGACCTCGCCCCCTCTATAAATACCAAAAGCAAGTTGCTAAACAGAGAAAAGAATCAAATGATTTATATAAAATACTCTCTCTCTCTTAATCACTGATTAATCCTCTTCATCCGCGCTCGCTTCTATCGCGGCCCTGTCCCTCTCTCGCTCTAATCAATGGCCGCGTCGCAAGCAAGTCTCCTGTTGCAAAAGCAATTGAGAGGTAAAAAAAAAATCAATGATTTTGAATCGGGTTATTTGTCATGTTTTTCTTTCAAGTTTTGATCTTTTAACGTATCTGGTTGATTTTCCAGATCTCTGCAAGAAACCCGTTGATGGATTCTCTGCTGGCTTGGTTGACGAAAGCGACGTGTTTGAATGGAGCGTCTCAATTATGGGACCCCCTGATACTTTATAGTGAGTAGTATTTAGGAATACAAAGTTATGATCTTTAGATGTTTTAATTGGTTTTAGGATTATGATAATCGTTCATATTTTTCGGTCAAGGATCGTGTTTTTTTTTCCGTGAATAAAAAGTTTTGATCTTTAGATGTTTTAATTGGTTCTAGGATTATGATAATTGTTCATATTTTTCAAGGATCGTGTTTTTTTTTCCCTGTATGGATCTACTGTATGGGTTTTGATTGTCTGATGTTGATGCTGATGATGTTCTTGATATTTGCTCCACGATGATGGCTTCATGTTTTCTTTCAGTTTGAAGTCTAATGGTTTGTTGATTTTGAGCGATGATTCTGGTTTACTATTTGAGAAGCTACCTAGAGGGCAATGATTAACTGGTTGGTGGTTTAATCGGATGATTAGCTGGACTTGATTAAATCATCTATCTACGAATCCTCTGTTTATATGGTCTTCGGTCTAGTTTTCGTTTCATTCTAGTCCTCTCCGATAACTTGCCAGGGCTGATATTATAGCTGGATATATATGCTTCTATACTTAAGACACTGCGAAGCTGGGTGTTTCCTTCTTTTTGGTGTGTTTTTTTGGAGGAAAAAAAGTCGAGTTCATTAATGGGATGAGCTTCTCACAAAATTTCTCTCCCACATCTCTTCTAGTATGGTGTTTAGGTGTTTACTTCTTTAAATCCTCATTAAAACTAGCCTAACACATGAGTTTTCCAAGAGAAATGGAAGGATTTAGTATAAACTCACAAAAATTCTCCCTTCTCTCTTTTCCCTAACCAGCCGGCCACACAAGCATATATATACATGCGCTTAGTCTAGCTGATCCTTAGTCGGTTATAGGTTCAGGGTAGGTTGATGGCCTACGTCAATGTAGTCAAATCTTACATGTCATGATCCGGATGAGGAGAAGAAGGGTAGCTGTGGCCAACTGCAACTAGTTTGAAACTAAGGCTCAGTTCAAATTATATTATATTTTTTTTCTGGAGAATTTTATGCGGAACTTTTTAACATGCAAATTATGGCAACGAGTTTGAAACTAAGGCTCAGTTAAAATTATATTACATGTTGTTTGTTAACAAGCAATTCTCTTGTTACAGTGAAGGGGGTTTCTTCAATGCCATCATGAGCTTTCCAAAGAACTATCCAAATAGTCCTCCAACAGTCAGGTTCACCTCAGAGATGTGGCATCCGAATGGTGAGTGCTTTTCTTCTGTTATTTTCAATCCAATATGAATATTCATACTTTAGCTACTTTTTTATTTTGGGATTCGGGAGTGGGATGCGTTTCGACATGTTTCCATTGTATATTGCAATCTCTCTGAACTGCAGTTTACCCAGACGGAAAGGTTTGTATATCGATTCTTCATCCACCTGGTGATGACCCAAACGGCTATGAGCTTGCAACTGAGCGCTGGAGTCCAGTCCATACTGTATGTGATATTTCTTTTTTCTGGCTGTTATGAGCACTTAGCTTACTTTCTCTTGTTTTTTTTTTGGTTTATCCTATCAGCCATAGGTGGTATTTTGGCTTGAGTATTGTTTGTTTTCTTTGTTTGCATTTGTTGTGAACACTAAGAAGCTGCCCTGTGAAATTCTATCAACCATATGTTTTTTTTGTTCTATGTGACATGCTTTTTTGTGCTCCTATCTAACATCTACCACGAAGGCTGCAAGCGTTTGAATAATGATTTGCCACTTGCAGTTCTGGAGAGATGTGCATGGTAACTCTTTGCTTTCATGCATGATTTTAATCCACTTTATGGCGTGATCATGTGATGGTGGTTCTGGTTGGCAGTGCTTATTGGTGATGGGCAACTATAAAGAGAGAAACTCGAGATGACTGCAAGACTGAATTGCATTTCAGTTCTGAGTGGCTAATTCCTAGCCCAGATTGAGGTGCTTTTCCCTGAGCCCTGACGCGACTTTAGCTTACAAGAGGTCACTTTGTCGGGGTTGGTTAGCATTGCATGGCTTATTGGACATGTGAAAAAGTAATCCAGACAATCTGGGAAAAATTGAAAAACTATAATTAGGTTTATGCAATAAATATGGAGGGAAACCCGGGCAGCATGGAGTGGGAGTCATATGGATTTTATCCATGTGACTTTCAATTTCAGGAATGCTGTTGAAACAATGAACATATTTGAGTGCAGAAGAAAAACATGAATAGTCATACTTCAATCCCATAGAGCCCTATAAGAGAAGGAAGACTAGAGAAAAGAAGGTTACATATAGTAGTCTTATTAGCAGGGAGAAAAAATTAATCAGAAGGATGGCCAGCAGAGGCGATGCGATGTTTTATTGAGTTTGCTTGAGGGAAAATTAGAGGCAGAAGGATTGAAATTGCTTATAGCTGATGCTAGGATTGCATGGTGTATGTGTCCTCTCTTTTTATATGCACGAACTTAATCTGATTCCTAATGATAATGTCGTGTTTTTTGTGTTCCTTTCAAAACCAAGATTGTGGTCTTTTGCATCACGGCAAATGTTCTTCCGTAAATCTTTTACTTGGTGCTTTTTTGTGCCCTTTTAAGTTGAGGCCTTGTTATTACTGAATCCAGGTTGACTTCATGTGATTCTGTTTTGCAGGTTGAAAGCATCGTTTTGAGCATTATATCGATGCTTTCCGGTCCTAACGACGAGTCTCCTGCAAATGTTGATGCTGCGGTAGGTGTAGTATTTCATATTTTGGCTACTTCCATTTCAATAGTTTCTTGAGTAAGTATATTGAGCTGGGTTTTGGATCGAATGTTTAAAATAAATATTTTAATCCCTTGAAGAATTTCAATGTTGTGTATGAAGAATATCCGAGTTGCATTCTGCCTGACCTTTATCATGATAGGAATAGGTTAACTGTCTCATTACATATCTCATCGCATAGAGTTGTACGCATTTTATTGGACATGAGATGCTTCATTGTCTTGTGATTATTCATTTATGACTGGATCATGCACTTTTTTTATTTCTATTGTTCTGGTTGATGCTCCACTGCTTTTATAACACAATGCCTTGAATTGTACAATAACCTCAGAAACAATGGAGAGATAGCAGGGAGGAGTTCAGGAAGAGAGTAAGTCGATGTGTTAGAAAATCTCAAGAAATGTTGTGACACTATATATTGCTGCATAGCTTCTGCATATCTTAATCAAGGGAAGAACTGGTGGCCATCAGACCCTTCAGTGAACCATTTAGAATTCGTTGTAACCTGCACCTTCTGTGCATATCTTGGGGTGATAGCTATCAGTATTGGATATCTATATATGGTTTTGAACTTGGCTTTTCGTGGAGTTGTATGAACTTCATTGGTTTCTTTGTATCTTAATGATTTTATTTTCTTTATGCTGAAACAAGTACAATAGTAGTTTACTTATAATACTCCTTTCATTCTTTCTTCTATGATACATATGACAATAACCTTGATGAGAT
>Ga0307514_10003342_pt1 | contig 15527 bp, 14 predicted proteins | sample 16_EM_MG_FD_203088 | JGI IMG/M metagenome (GOLD analysis project Ga0307514, IMG submission 203088) | Populus trichocarpa ectomycorrhiza microbial communities from riparian zone in the Pacific Northwest, United States - 16_EM | ecosystem: Host-associated > Plants > Roots > Unclassified | place...
TTTCAATTTCACGAGTTCGATTGTCCTATTTCTTTCTATGCTCCTTCCTGTGACTCCCCTGTAACAGCCCATCTTCGCTCTTCGTCATCATTCCATGTTTCACACGTTCCAAAGAAAAACAGAAAATCAACTCGGATTGTGACCTTGCCTTCTGTCGAATGTACTATTACAACATCTGATCCATTATCTGAAATTTGATCCTTACGCGAAAATGTCCTCCGTGGATGTAGCCCACGCTTGTGCTCGGATGAGGCGGCGAACTTAGGGCGGATATATGTAGTGCAACATATATGTAGTGCAACGGGATACCCTTATCAGGTCTGGCCGCAGGATTCTCGTTTGGTGGGATATATGTCTAGACGGAGCCCATATGATCTCCGCCGTGTTAACAGGGGACGCACTCAACACAAGACCACTTCCAGGCTCGGAATCCGGGATCCCACCGCTGAATGTGAAGAATAATGTTGCCGCGCTTCGAGCGTCGTAGTCCATTGATGAACCTTATATGTAGGTCACTGACCAGGGCCGACCGATCCACTACCCTGACACTCACAACGTGCCACCGGGCCCGGGATGAGCGTCACTTTGGAATATCAATGGATTTGTGACCGTCATGAGAATGTAGCACATATCGCCCAGTTGTGGGCTTTCAATATAGTCTGCCGCCAACCCTCAACGAAGCTTATGAAACTGGAGAGAAGGTCCACGAGGATGAAGGATGAACATTCTATGTTCCCCCGTCCACGTTGCACATTACGTCCCGAGCAAGCCAAGCCCACACTATCGAATGAAATCGCCGCACAATCCACACCCAGGCTATCGGTCCCACCTAGACCGGTCTAGGTGGGGTTCGGATCATGACACAGCATTTTAGACCACTGGTAGGACTGACGTACCTGCTCCGTCGAGGTCACGATCTTCTCTTCGATGTTCTGATGGATCGGGCTGAAAAATCCCTTGGTTAATCTTCCGGTGATCCACCGCTCGAGATGAATCTACCCTCGCACCTCCAAACGGTGCGCACGTTTCATGTGCACTGTTGAGAGGTGCATCACGCGGGATTCATCAAATCTTTGGTTAACCAAACCCTATTCACACCTTGGTGAGTGCCATCAGACAGTCGGCGTCGAAAACCTTTATGAGTTAGGCCAAGTGAGCGCTGCGACAACATACTAGAACGGGACCACCGGTACCACCTTCCCCAACCTGGAAGTACAAATCAACCCGAACACTCGACACCTGGAGCGGAATATGATGGCGACCCTGGTCTAGAATGTCAACGTCCATCTTCTCAGTAGGCTAAATCGAAATAGTTGTAAGGACAGGTGTCGACAACGGTTACACCTTTACCTTTGCGTGCCTGATGGCTGTGCCTGGTGGATGCGATGCGGGTTCAGCACTTCAACTCCTCACCTGAGGCGATTTTATATGCGCCGTTCAATCCGGTACATATGTGATGCATGAATGAATGTAGCTCGCACCTGTGGGTCACAATGCATCCATTCATGAACACCTTACTCGAATGAACGGCGGCCAAAAGTAAAGAAGGACTCACGGTCGTTTCCCGCAGTCTCAAACTCTTCAATGCTCTCCCTAGCCGCCTCTCTGGTATACATAATCTGGAGGATTCATCGACGGCAACAGTGTGATGTTGATGCCGAATCTCTCATCGTTCGACTTGGGAATCTTTCTATTCGCCTCGCAGGGGGGTGCCCGGATCTTTTGGGCAAGGCAAGGGTCCGGAGACCGCCCGCGTTTGAGACTGCTGCCGCGAGTTTTGGGACTACAATTCTAAATATAATGTGGATGGCGTGATATGCAGATAAAAGTGGTGGTGAGAAGGGCCCGCCAGCAAGTGGATCGTGAAGAGGGAGACGACGAACCATTGCATGCCACCTTTGCGAACAACACCTGGACCATAAGTCGGAAGCGATCCTACGGCAGTTAGTCTTCGAATCCTCTTCTCCATTGAAATCTTCTCCATTGAAATCTGAACGGTGACGGTCGTTGCGCCGCTGACCAAGTCGTCGGATACCCGGGTGTGAGTGGATCTGAGGCGGGGGGAATGGGTCTTGCGGAAAACGTTGTCCTGATGACGCGGATATGCCCGAGGGATAGACACAAGTTACGTGTCGGGACTCAGAGAAAAGGATTCGGACCTCCAGATGGGCTGATCCATTCTGTGGCGTCCAAACACGGTCTGCACTGAAAGTCGCGACACAGAGGTACTTACACTGTGGTAAGAAAGTCGATTAGAGATAGACTTACTCGTGTAATCTTGTCACTCGAGTACGACGTCATGTTGACCGTCTTTGTACCGTATATTCTTTCTCCTTTGATAATGACACCGTAGCGTTCCCTTCTTCTCTCCCACCAAGTTGTCCTATCTATCGTTGTTCCCGCCGCTCCCGAGCGTTGGCTGCGGTACGCAGCCTTCCAGCTCGTTGACATACACGTCGAGCGCCTTGTTCAACGGTTCGCAGTTTACAGGATGCAAACGCCACCCCAGAACGCAACATCAGAATGTGAGTATTGGCCCAAGCGCGGTTTGTATTGAATGGGGTGGTTCTTTCTCCCATTTGCTGCGTGTCCAGTGGCGCCCAAGATACAAGTCAGGAACACGAAGTCCGACGGAAACTATCCCCCCAACTCTCCACGTCATAGGGCCGTCCCCAGTCTTCCCCTGTTGCAAAACCCTGGTTGGTGCCTGTCGTTGCGTCCTTGGCCAAGTTGTCGAATATCCAGGCGAGTTGATCTGAGTCACAGCACAAACCGACTCTCGTGGGTTGCTGGATTGAACCTCGCGAGGCAGTATAAAATGGTCTGTCCGCCTGTATTTTTCGCCATGACCGACTCACTGACGGTTCATCTGCGTCTTGTGTATCTCGCCGCACATTTCACAATCTTATATCCGGGGTTTTGGTCCCAAATCTAGTAGCAGCGGTCTCAAACTCGGGCTGTCTATAAACCCTCGCCACCTTCACCCCGCCAAACCCAGATTCATGGATTCCCAACGTGAACCCGGCGTGAATATGTCTTTGTTGCCATGGATTTATCCCTCAGGCTGTGATTAATATGTAAAGGACCGCGATCGAGGAGGGTATTCGTTGGGTGTTTCGGATGGCGGGGTAATCGTAAGTTTTCTCTTCAGTTCAACTTGTCTCTCTTCACAAGGGTGGCCATATGCGGACCGGGGTACTGACCCGCATTGCTTTTATTATACTCTTATGATCAGACCCATAGACAAACGCGGAATTGTGGTACAGCCCTCCATATCAGTACTGGACCTCTACAAGATACATCGCCGGGAGGTACGTGTAAATGAGCCTCTCGTGATCAAGGATTCAACGTTCATCTTCTCGCCTCACCAAGGCATGCGTTTCATGTGCACAGTCGGGAGCTGCGGGCATTACCTTCGGAGACCATCATGCAGATTAATGCAAGCAAGGGTATGAGGAACGCGACTTCGCTTTGTAACTTCTGAGGGTACTACACTGATCCGAAGGAATAGAAGGGGAAACCACGCCCGATTGTACCTGGGCTACTTTGTCACAAGTGGCGGGGCACCACCAAGCTCACGCTTGACAGGGGCGGCCCCATTCGTCGAAGCAGGGGGAGAACAACTCGATCATATTTCCCCATAGTAATCGTGACCAGGTATCATAACCTAAAGTCGGCCAGAAGAGGGTCTTGAACCCTAAACGGCGTCCGCGCCCATCCAACTAACCGGCCACAGAACGCTTAAGATTTACCGGGAAGGCGTGGACTGACCCGAGCCTCCATTTAGATCCCGCTTTCTACCGAACTCTGCGACGAAGGCCAGAGATGCTTTCAACGAGTATGTGCGATCAGCGGATTTGTAAAATCTGAATTACGAGTTCCCTGTAACTTTCTTGTCAGGAGCCGTCTCATCATGGGGGATAGCGGCACTCATCAAACGGCGGGTAGGACCCAAGGCAACTGAAGCGTTAGCTGACGGAGGTGAAGAAGCAGCTCAAGAAACGGCGAACCAATCCTGGGCTAATCGCGGGCGCAGTTTTACGCCCTTGTCAAGCATCATCTTACAACCACATATATCCTCGAAAAGAATGGGATATTCAGGCTCAAAGCGAATCGCCAGGCCCTGATTGATACTCATGACGGCATCGGAATCGAGGTATTTAACCGCGGGAGGGATCACGTTAGTGTGCGGAGTTGCAAAGCGTCGACCCTACCAGTATTTCGTCGTTGCGCTTAGGTAAGGGGTTGGGGGGAGCCGACCTGCCGAGCACTTCATGCCTGGGGATGCTTTCAAGCGGACTTCGCCTCTCTCTCCGCGAACTTTTTGAACTCCCCGCTTCGCCACGACCTCAAAAGCAAGTAACACTCAACGAGATTTGGTCCCCTCGATGTCCCCTTGATCGGTTGCTCGAGTCGAGAGCCCCAAGTCGATTCCGGAGGTCATGGGAGAGGTGTTGCGAAAGTACCTGTACATAGCCCTCAATATATATAGCGCGAGATAGCTACCATGGCCCTTGCGCGAGTAGCACGTCAAGTGGCGCAATATTTCGTTTCCGCAGCTCGATCCAGCTGCGGTGGGAATGCCTTTCAAGGACCCGGGCAGAGATACGACTAAATGAATGCTGAAACACGTTCCCGGTGATCCTGGGTGAAGTCAACTTCGTTCGGTAATCGCCGATAGAGCGAGGCTGACGGTCGGGTCGGACCTCGGACCAATAGAGATGATTCATTCACTTATTCCGCATACATACGTGCCCAGGTCAATTTCGAAGGACGTTAACCCGAATAAGTATCCTCTCAGCGACAATTTGCTCTAGAACATCTTCCACTCCATCCTCAACGCGATCACCCGCCATGCTTTCTTACTTCCCTCTTTCAGCGTCGGATACTAAGACCATGGTTAGTAGAGACAAACGGAGGTGATGAGCTTTATCCAGGCGCGGACCCTCCAAATATTATGGATCTCGTCTGATCGCTTGGCACCAAACACTCAATAGAAACAGTAACGCATGCGCAGGATCTCTCGCGCTAGTGAATCATCGGGCGCAGACGAATTGTGATGCTGCGGTTTGATATTGATCGCCGATGAAGAGATGGAGGCCTTCTCTTTTATTCCATTCCCCGAGTATCATTCGCTTGGCGTAGACAATCTTTGGCAATGTTAAATGATTGCTTCGTCCTTGGGGTCCTCCACGTGTTCAGACTTCGGTCGTCGACACGTTCCCACTCTGACAATATGAGTAACCAAGCGTGGGAAAAGCATCGGACGGCAAACCTCCAGTTCCGAAACCGGAACTACATCGGAAAAAGGGGGAAGAGCGTATAAGCCCTATTTGTAGATACGAGGACCTGTTAATTTTATAAAAGAATATTTATACCCTGCGCCTTCGTAAGGATCCTCCAACTTCATGTAAACTCTTGTTTAAAGTATGACTACGCTATAATACATACTGTGTTACTGAATCCGCGATGGCGCGTTGATGACTCGCGATCAAGGCAACGGGGTGTCATCACGGGGGGCAGGCATTATGATGGGGATTGGGGGTTGTAATGAGGGATGGGGTTTACGAGGGAAAACAGGGGTTATTGCGAAGAGCAAGGGTTATCGCGAGAAATAGGGTTTGTAACACAAAACGGGGTTTATGACGAGAAGCAGGAATTATCGTGAGGAATGGGGTTTACAACGACGAATGTGATTCATTGTCCAAAACAAGTTTCATTGCCTACACCTGTGTTCGTTGTGAAGATCTAGCTAATAACTACTCGAGTGTATCGTCGAGGAGTCCATTTCAAACACAATAACACTACAAATGCAACAACAGGATTGGAGTATAAAGTGATGTGAATGCGAGAACGGAAGGCACCATCAATGACCTTTACTCAGTTGGTTGTGAAAAAGAGAATCCCATAGTAGTACTTGAGATGACGAAGGCCAAACGTGTGAGAGTATGTAAGTGGCGAGTCATAGCACCAAGGATGAGTTTGACTCACAATACTGCGACCATGGCATTCTGCATGAGATCATGGAGTGATCGCTGCTCCGTGAAATTCTTGACCAAGTTCACAATTTCGCCAAGGACACGATTTTGTGTAGTCCCAAGGACAACATTCGCTGCGTCCTCGTTAGCCATTTCAACAAAGACGTGACCCGGTGCCTTGCCCTTCCTGTCGAGCAAGACGCGGGCGTTTGTGAAAGGTTGCTTCAACCAGGTGATGATTATAGGGGGATTGATGTCCTGCAATCGGTGTGAGCACCAAAAGGGACTTAGCCCAGTCGAGACTTACTGAGGGTACATTGTCGATCCTGAGCACCACCGAGTCCTTGGGCCGAGTGGTGGAGCTCGTGAATCCCAGAGGAGTAGAAGATCTTGGGATAGCAGGGTTGGTGGGCGGGACAAGGAACGGATTAACATCGAACGCGCTCGGTAAGAGGCTATCCGTGAGTTCTGCCTTTACAAACCGTGTGCTTGTTTCCTTCGTGTTGAAACTCTTCAAGTGGAAGTTCTCGACATTGGCCTTGCAGACGGCGCACTGCATATCCTTTTCTCCGACGATATTTTAACGCACTAAATGGGGGTGGCGTTCACTATCTATCCAATAGGAATTAAAGGAAGGGAGTTCACCTGGTCAGGCAAGCGGAACAAAGGGGATGGGCGCAGGGTTCTAGAATAGCTAGGGTATTCGCGCGGAGTCCACAAATGGAACAACCCGAAACTTCGGGCTTAATTGCCTGAAGGGGGATATGGTGTGTATTCATCCTCTTCTATATCGCATAGCTCGTTTGTAATCTGTGGTAGAACGTTGTCAGCGGATATCCAGTCTCCACCCCGGGACTTATGGGTTGCGTTATGAATCTACGACGAGGAGCGGGAGGTTCGGTGGTGCTGCCTTTAATCTTTGATTTGTTGATAACGCTCGCGTTGGGCGGTGGAGTATTCAAAGTGGCTAAAGTTTTGCGGTTCAGGGTGCATGGTTCGTTTGGAACGGTATATCCAACACAGATAGTGGATTGGGGAGGTCCAGTGTAGGAAAGCGCACGGGAACGTCGTTGGACGGGCAAAAGAGGAGACGGGAAGGCTGGAGGAGTCGACAAAGAGTTGTGGCTTTCCCAATCGTTGAAGCGACCAACGTCCGGCAGGCCATTGGGCGGATCGGGGAACAGGTTGAGCATCAGATCGTACGAGAACGAGTCGCCGTCACTATACACGGAGCCGGTAGACACGGATAGCCTGGATGACACAGAGTCGAAAACAGGAGGGCCCGGAAGCGGCTTCGAGACAAGCTTAACCGTTGGGCGAAGGGTTTCCTGAGCTGATTTGGCCAAAGGTGCGACCTCTCTCTCCTTGTTGACGTCTCCACGAGTAGGCGCTATGTCTTCTACGGCCGTCTTGTCGGACTCGCATGAACCCCGGGTTGCGGAGCGTGCAGGTCGGGGCTGAGCAAGATGTCCGCGGTGCGTGGCCAGGCTGTTGCTCGACTCGATCCAGGGGCAATCGGGGTGCGTTATCGAATCTTTCTGAACACGTCGTCTGACGGGCTCGACCCCATCTCTCCGGACCTCCGAATCAGTACGATCATGGCTCCTAAACTTTTTAGTGGAGTTTGTTCTCCCCACGTTGACCTTGAAAGGTGTGGTCCGGGGAGTAGCGTTGGAGGCGGGTCGTTGCAGGGCAGTTGTCGTAGGGGATTGGAGGGGTGCTGGCGTGTACCATGACTGAAAAGATGCGTCGGCGAAAGCTTTGGGCTCGGGCTTCGGGCTGGGCTCGATCATCTCGGGTGCATTGATCTTCACCTTTTGCTCAGCTGCCTTGGGAATCCTCCGCGCCCTAGCTTGGAAGCTGCCAGAGGCCATCACGTCGAACAAGTCCCGTTCATTGTTGGCGAAGATAGGAAATGGCTTGGAGACTTGTGTTTTGTCGATGCTTGGCCGCGAACGTCGGTGGAACGGCTTGGTGGGGGATTTGGGAAATTCATTTGTGGAAGTGGACGAAGCGTGGTTGGAAGTGGATGTATCCCTAAGGTCACAAACATCAGTACTCGGGTAAATCGTGATCGCCTGTTTGTAGGTTACCTTGTTTTTGTTCGCTTGGGCGAGAAGGCGAAGGGAGTGGAATGTGTATTTGAAATTTTGCGCATGTGAAACATTGTTTCTCGATGTTCAACAGCGAATATGCGCTGAGGTAAGTGTTCGGGTAAAAGGTAGAGTGCCGGAGTATCGTATCGCGCAGCGACAGAGACGAAGAGCAGCAAGGGGGGATGAGAACAAGTCGTGGAACCATGGATTTATAGTTTCCAGAAATCAAGGTGGCCAACAGACCACAAGGTCTCGGGCGGACAATGGATGACCTGATTGGACGAAAACGGTTAGCACGGCCTGGGGAGACAAAGGAGTGCTTTGACGGCAATAGGCTACTCCTGTTTCGGAGTACTTTGTCAAAAGGGTGAGGGCGTGCCAAGCTCAGAAACGTACCTCACGGCGGAGTAAGCACGCAAAGTAATGGAGCCATGCGGATGCCACAGAGACTGGATTTCCATGGTTGCATCGTCGCATCCTTTGTACGCACGGCGCACTGCAACGATTTCGAACGAATTACCCCCACGGAGTCAAAATGAGCCCGCATAGAGCAATGTCAAGAATCGTTTTGACCGTCCGAACGAGGGGGTCGGGATAGGTACGCCGATAATCCTTCGGAAGTACAACGATTTCTCTCTGTTTGTACATCCTCCAGCCACCCGAGTGTTTTAATGTAACTCTCGTGGTTGGGCACCTCTGCAATGAGGCCAGTTTCAACGATCGCCAGGGAAATAAAGGTGGTGTCCCGGAGCTGGCTACCGTTGGTCCCAGTCATCACCCCTCCCAAGCCATAGTAGGAAACCGTGACACCGTCCGTCGTCGATGCCTCTTGAACGCTTCACTATCCGGATCGTCGACATGTCACCGCACCACGGAGTCCATCATCCTGTTGCTAAATGGCCCGGGTTAGGGGAGATCGTTGAACAGACTGAGTTTATGAAGGCGTCCTCGGGCCGTCACGGTGACAGGGTGATCGATGGACATTCCGAGAATGTGGATTGGGACGTAGCTCATCGTGGTTCCAAACGCGGTCGAGGGTCCGTTTATGTGACTAAATCAACCTCTTGAGGAATTCGCTGTGCAGAAAGAGGACATGATGGATAAAATTTCCATCCCCCGTCATCATTTGCGTGGTTCACAATGTTGCGGGTCACCTCGAGGTGCGCCTCGTTGGTAAAAGTCGGGCCTGTGACATGACCAGACCGGGAATGAGGGTGAGGTGTTTGGAGGCGAATAGGAGAGGTGATTTTGTCGAATGTGGCACCATTGTTTTTTTGCAGAGTTTATGCATTCCGTTCGCTCGACCTTTGCCTGGTGGGGAGATTGAAAGCCATGGTCAGGCGATCGGGACCTCGGCTGAGTGAAGCCATCATTCTGAACATGCGGGAGGTTGGCGGAGAATTCCGCATGAATGTAATGATCCCCCAAACGGACAGGTGCGTTTCTGTGTTCGCCATCTCTCTTAAACCACAACCACCATGTCTGAAAAGAAGCAGATTCTCATCGGTCTTCCGACGAGCGTTGAACTCGTCCGACCGTCTAGATACAAGCGTACAAAGGTGCTCGTGGTTGGATTGTGCCTCGGCGCGCTTGGGGCAGGAGGTTTTATTTTGCGGACAATTGGTCCGACACTCGCTGCTCCGAAGTCACTCGTCCAGGTCGCAACCGCGAAGTGCCCTCAGACAAAGCCCGTCACCCCCATCAAACACTCTGCAATTTGGGAGAGCATTGTAGAAAAATCCGCAACCGACGAACATAGGGCACGCACAATAGAATGGCTTAGCGGAGCGGTCAGGATTCGGTATGTGTTCATTATCCTCTGCGTAGAAACGAGCTTTAACGTTACGTTCAGAACAGAGTCGTATGATCATATGGAACCCGTGGGCGTGGATCCCCGTTGGGATGTTTTTGGACCATTCCACGATTATCTGTTGCAAGCTTTCCCCCTCGTGTACGTTCCCCTACGTGTCCAAGCCAAGCTTCTGACCGGTTTGCAGCCATTCCACTTTGTTTTTGACCAAAGTTAATACATGGGGCTTGGTTTACGTGTGGCCTGGATCCGACGGGACGCTGAAACCGGTCTTGTTTGCCGCACATCAAGGTGTGGGTTAAAATTCGCTTCTTGGAACTTGAATAAACTAGCTTCCATAGATGTCGTGCCGGTGAACCCCGATACCGTCGACGAATGGGAATATCCCCCCTACTCTGGCTACTACGATGGCATGTCGTCTCTCGAACGTAGCGACCTAATACTCATGATGTGCTCCAGGAAAGAATATCTGGGGACGTGGCAGCTCCGACGACAAGAGTGGACTAATCGGAGTGCTGTAGGTTTTACCCTGCAAGACACGCGATACCGTTTCTGACATTGATCCAGGGCTGCCGTCGAGAACCTCATTTCTACTGGATTTAAGCCGGCTCGAAAGGTCGTCTTGGCGTTTGGGTTTGACGAAGAAGCGAGTGGGCTGCATGTGCGTTTACTCCGTTCGCCCTGTGAAATCATCCCTTATTCAAAGTAGGGCGCCAGAGAAATTTCGAAGTATCTACTGTCAACGTTCGGCGAAAACTCATTCGCGTTCATTGTTGATGAGGGCGGTAAAGGCTTTTCGATCCAGTATTCATGACCCGTCCCAACAGCCCAGCTTCTTTAGGAGTATTCCAGCAATCGTTTGGTTCTGTAGTCGCTCTCCCGGCTGTCGCAGAGAAAGGTTACTTCGACGTTCGATTGTCTGTGGCGTCTCCTGGAGGTCACTCTAGTATTCCCCCAAAGCACACGGTGAGAATCGCCGTTTCGCATCCTTGGACAATCCCTGATGTGTTTCCTAGAGCATCGGTCTGTTGGCCGCTTTGATTACCGAGATTGAGGCCAATCCTATCAACCCCAAGCTATCTCGAAGTACCATATTCCTTGTCCTGACTGTGCCATCTCAATAACCAACCTCGAATAGGCGACGTTTTCTACGATACTCTCATCTGCACTGCCGTTCATTCTGCTGAGGTCGATCCAGATATGAGGAAATCCATCTTGGCCTCAATTGAGTCCGACGAGGCTCTGAAGGCAGTCGAATCCATGATTTTCCGGGATCCCTTGATCAGTGCTCTAGTCACCACAACCAGGGCTGTTGATATAATCGGTGGCGGTGTTAAATCGTAAGTGTACGTGTGCTGCCGCACCGCGTGGCTAAATACTAGTGATTAGGAATGCACTCCCTGAGGAGGCCTGGGCGGTTGTCAACCACCGCGTTGCAACGAAAAGGTAAATTCCCCGTCTCCCACGAATCGCCATTTACTCAGGGTCCTTTAGCTCGGTCTCTGAAGTGATCGATATCGATATCGAAGTCCTCAAACCAACTGCCGCAAAATTCAACCTCTCACTCACCTCATTCGGTGAAGTCATCACAGATCCCTCCATTCCATATTACGGATCCGTCACTCTTTCTAATCCCTGGGGCACTCAACTAGAACCTGCTCCAACCTCTCCATATAAGGGTTCGATCGCATTCGATATCTTGTCTGGCACGATCAAGAGCGTATACAATAACCACAGAGGACTGGAAGGTGATGATAACATCAAAGTTTATCCCGCTTACATGACCGGAAATACTGGTAGGGTTGACGGTTACTCTAGTTTGTCAGTGGACTCACCCGTCACGATAGATACCAGATTCTACTGGCAGTTGTCAGAGAACATCTATCGATATAACCACGGGAACGGCTTGGTGAAGAAAGGTTTGGGAAGAATTCACACTGTGAACGAGAGTATGTCGATCTCCCTACGGTTGACCTCCTTTGGCTAACTCACGATAATCATAGACCAATCCGTGGACAGTTTGTTAGAAATGATCGAATTCTTTGTTGCCCTCATCCTCAACGCCGATGAGGCAGGCCACCTGTAACCAATAGAAGCATACAATGATTAACATGCGATCATTGCCCCTTTCCTATTACCTTGCATGTGAGCGCAGTCGACCGAGTGGGTTTCCGTCGGAACAGACGACAAACTGATACCACGGTTGATGGAAAGTCATACGTAAATCCTGTTACAACGCATCACAGCCCTCTCGAGCTAGCTTTAGAGCCATGAGGTAGTCTGACCTTTTACCCCAGCGTCAGATTGAACGCCCTAGTCTCAGACTCGGTTACATACGTGATAGGCGGCTCAATCTTTGAACGTCAAGTATTTCATCTGGCGGTGCTACTATAGGGTGTTGCGTACTTTTTGGGCCTCATTTATAGATATACGGACAAATCCGGGGGTGGAATGGACCCTCCCATTCTAGCTCCGAGCCCAGCTCTCAATCATGCGACAACCGTTGTAGGCGAAGGTTTCACATCACCCACTCTCTTCTTCGTTTCGCGTCTCTAGCTGGTCCTAAGTACACAGGCACATATATAACAACACGTGTTTTCCTGATGCCTCGCAAACACTGAGAGCCGCGTAAAATATTTGTCCACTGCCAGGCGACTCGATTTACCCCTAGGAACATGGCGTGGGACCTCGTGGTCTTGCAGCCGAGCAGGAGAAATCTTCGATCTATAAGTATATATACTTACTTTGCACAAGCTTGGAGGGCATTGACGTAAGTAGCGGACCGAGGGCGGGCGCTGTTGGCTTTTCATCCGCCAGTAAACGTGCACTGCTGTCGACGGTTTCGTTGGTGATAACCATGTGGCATTCACGGAGGGATTTTGGAAGCGCTGACCGATCGATTACCGGAACTACTCCGCCATGAGCTCGGGATCGGGTGAGCTACAGGATTTCATGCGGCACGGCCTCTCTGAGATATCCCAATCTTCCAGGTGATGTTAAGCAGCTCTTGGAACAGATCGTCAAACTCTGTGGCAAGATACCCGTCGCCAAGGTCAATCCGTTCCCCCATCCCCCTTCTTGACGTTGACTATGTTGTTCACATCCCCCGAACAGAAAGAAGCTTTGCAGCTGGCAACCCTGTGTGAAGCACTTGGCAATCGTCTCGGCGATCATTCCCACCAGTCCAACTACGACGATATCAAAAGGCCTGCTCATCGTTCCCCGTCAATCCACCTTCCGCTGATGTGAAATGACAGTAAACTGGTAAATGCCAAGGAACAGCTGAAAAACTGGTCAAGGTTTAGTCTTCCGAAGAGCTTGAGTAAGTTCGGATCGCTATCACGCTCTCCATCATTCATTGGTCTGCAAGTGAAAAGGGCGCAGATCGAGAAGGGCATCACAGAGTTTATTGGGGAGCTCGAGGTGGTGAGTCTGGTCGGGATAGTTCTTAGAGTATCCGTTGCGGACTCATGTCAATCTGGGCGATTTTGAAAGATCTCCCAGGCTATCCAGCCCGGCCCCAGTTCTTCGCCCGACCATGGAGCACATCCTCCAGACGGTAGGGGTGTTGAAGAGACACCCACGAGAAGACCAAGAGAGGGCTCCGTGACAGGGACGAGTATCAACGTATGCACCTTCACTATATCCACAAAGGATGTGGATGATGAAGTCGATGGCCGATATTCAGATGTTTCAATCCCAAGAATCGCTACCGCGTCATACCACGGGAAGTGAAACGCAGGATACACAGTCAGTCGAAGCCAATGAACCACCACCCGTCAAGCGACTGGATGGGCAAGTCACGAGAATAGGGGATATTGCTTTTGCCGGAGGAATGTATTGTGATGTTTGGGAGGGGGAGTGGAAGAAAAGCGGTGGGGGGAAAGGTAACGGTGGAGAGAACGTCGAAGTCGAGAAAGTGAGATGGCCTGAGCTCTCGCTGTTTCCACCGTGCTGATAGGTCCTGTAGGTGGCCTTGAAAGCACTTAAAACACTCAAGTCACCAGAGAGGGCACGCGAGGTTCGCCCTTTGCGGATTGTCCTAACGCTGCTTACCCATGCCTCCTTCCCGCCGATCTTTAGAAACTCGAGGCTGAACTACCGAATTGGGCAGAGCTGCATCATCAAAACATCTTGCCGTTCTATGGTATGTCTCTTTCTCGAGATCTCCTCTCTCCAAGAGTTCCCACGGTCGGACAGGGATAATTACAAATGTCGGACAACGCCTCCACATGGTGAGCGGTCCATTATTGGCGAGGAAACACGAGGTAGATTCGGGTCCGTCAGGTGTCGCCATGGCAAGAAAATGGAAATCTGCTTGTCTACGTCAAGAAGACACCCCAAGCGAATAAAAGCTATCTGGTAAGCCAAATAACAGGTCGTACGACGGAATGGAGCCTGATTGTGACGATTTAGTTGCGTGGCTCCGCAGCCGGTTTGGCTTACCTCCACGCGCGAGGTATTGTACACGGGAGCGGTGAGTCTAACATAAACATGACGAGTATGCGGCATTTAACATTTTACGCAGTCAAATGCGTGAGGTTTTTAGTACTCTCAGTGAAAGCCCCCTGGCTGAATGCACGTAGAAAAATGTGCTTGTGTCTAGCGAAGTAGGTTCCGTGTTCGCATTCATTCGACTCGTAGGATGGTCGCTGACTGCGTACCTGCAAGGGCGAACCGCAGATTTGCGACTTTGGGATAGCGAAAATCTCGGATGAAGTCAACGAAAATGCGACGTCAAGGACAATATCATCCGGTGATATTGTCAGGTATTCAGCTCCTGAGCTAATCGAAAACAATAATGCGCCCGCAACGACGTATTCCGACGCGTACTCATTCGCAATGCTGATACTTGAATGTATCACGGAGGAAGTGCCATTCTCCAACCTCCCACGCGACGCTGCGGTCATTCACGCGAGGCTCAGCAAGAAACAGTCTCCGCCCCGACCAGATGGACAAGATCAGAAGAACCGAGTCTCGGACGGGTTATGGGAACTTATGACGCGTTGTTGGGTCCTCAGACCGGACCAAAGACCCACAATGGATCAGGTCCATACTTTCTTCTTAGACCACCCTTGACAACACAATGTGTAGAATGCGTTGCGTTGCGTCATGAAACATCAAGAAAACAGACGTGAATTTTTCCAACTTGTAGCAAGTTGAATGCGATAAATCCGTTGACACGAGTGTACATGGGTACCTCCAGTCGACGCTGTTATATGAATCATCGACCTGTTCCTCGATTAAACGTGCTTAGGCCATCAATGCGGACCTGACGCGATTGTGTATGACCGGAGCGTTTCAGTGGAACCGTCGCGCGCTCCACGTGCCGTCAAGCGGTTCGAAACGGTATCGTATGAATGTTACGAGAGCTCATGTTTTCATAAGGGCACACCGTAGAAGAGAAATAAAGTAAAAGATTCGGGTTCCGGGGTCAATTCAAATACGCCGACTCCGTGTCGGCGTTGGTCGCGAGCTGCAACGCCATCTGCGGTTCTCCGAAAGCTATAGGACGTTCTACTGTAACTCGAGCTTGTTGGGAAGTGGGGGCTCAACGCGCATACAACATCACCGATGGTGCAGCCAACGTGGATCGGAGGTTTTGTACTCAGCGGGGGGGGGGGGGTGATTGATTTTCGAGCT
>Ga0307514_10003343_pt1 | contig 15526 bp, 16 predicted proteins | sample 16_EM_MG_FD_203088 | JGI IMG/M metagenome (GOLD analysis project Ga0307514, IMG submission 203088) | Populus trichocarpa ectomycorrhiza microbial communities from riparian zone in the Pacific Northwest, United States - 16_EM | ecosystem: Host-associated > Plants > Roots > Unclassified | place...
CGCTGAGTGGGCAGGCAGTGCTCGATCCTGGCGAATTGCTCTGGCGTGATCTCCATGCCTGCAGTTTGCCGGCGCAGCGATCACGGTTCAATAGTGTTAACACGCCCTAGCGGCTTCGACACTACACCGATACAAACCCCTCGCCCCAATTGTCTTGATCGAGGTGATGTTCTTGGAGGTAGAAGCCGCTTCCCTCTCCTGGCCCGGCGCCAAGATCTGCCAACAGTGCAGGGAAGTCACGGAATCCAGGTTGGAGTCGAAGGCGATTTACAGCGCGCCGTGCGCTTTCATGAGAGCTGTAGACGCCGATGAACTTGTAGTCCTCGTGGTCCTCAGAAAGGACATGCATATGTTGAAGAACGAAAACGCTTTGCACCATTTCACCATCTCAAAAGCCGGCCGTACTTTACGACTGGGAGCCGGCCGTGCATCTACCGTTCTGCGACGCTGACGACGAGATTGTGCAGGTGGAAAGTTGCTCAAGCCTTCTTCGCCACCAAGGTCAGGATGTCGTAGCTCGCGACCATCTCGCCGTGCTGGTTGCGCACCTCGACGTCCCAGGCGACCACCCCTTGGCCGATGCCTTTGGCGTCGCGCTTGTTGCGGTCGATCTTGCAACTGCCATTGGTGGTCGAGGCGACTATCAAGAGGCCGATCCTCGCTGGTGGCCGCACTCCAGCTGAACCTCGCCTTGCATCACTTTGAAATCATCGACATCGTTGCAGTACACCTGCGAGGCGTCGTCCCACTCCACGAGCTCAAAAGACGGCGCGGCGCTTTCGCTCATGGCGAAAATCTCCAACGCCTCACCAGGAAGGAGCGTGAAATCATGTGCCCATGGTTCGACCGCGACGACGTGCGGTTTGGTTCGACGATTGTGAACGGAGAACTTCGAAATCAGTGTTGTCATAGGTTGGGGGCAGCCTCTTGAAAGCTGAGAGTGATGAGGATTGGCGGCTGGCATGGGCGCCTGACATCATCAGCAGCGCTTGCCTGTTGGTTCAGCAGAGCCAGTCCGGACCGCTACAGCAAACGGGCTACCGTTCTCGTCTGAGCGCCATCCCTTTGACAGGGCCGTTCGAATGGCACGCTCGATGATCGCCGGCGTCAAGGGCGAGTTGCGCTGGTGCATCCAGTTATCCGGTCTTGCAACGTCGAAGGTGGCGATCAGTGTCGAGCCTGCGCATTCGTCTTTGACGATGGCCGCGGTCATCGGGCTCATGGCCAGTGCTTGAGCGTAGGTCGGTCGTGAACGAATCGACCATCGGTAGGTCACTTCGTCCACCACGATGCGCCTGCTTCCTTTTCGTGCAATCGACATCTCTTGAACAACTCGTCGCGTCAGACCGCTCGGCTCTCAAACCTTCTTCGCCACCAAGGTCAGGATGTCATAGCTCGCGACCATCTCGCCATGCTGGTTGCGCACTTCCACGTCCCAGGCGACCACCCCTTGGCCGATGCCTTTGGCGTCGCGCTTGTTGCGGTCGATCTTGCGTTTGCAGGTCAGGCGGGCCTGGATGGTGTGGCCGGTGCCGACGGGCTTTGCTGAAAGCCTCTCAACCCTTGTCGCCAGGCGGCAGCATCAGGGCGCTTCGTTCCGTCCAGATGGCCTGCACAAACGGGTCGGTGAGCCCATAGAGACCATGGCCGCGGCGCATGACGATGTTGGCGGCCATCAACTCGTTCAGGACAGACTGGACCTCGTCGGCCCGGACCTCTCGCCCGACCGTTTTGCCATAGACCGCTAGGGCATCACTGGCATACAGACCCTTCGCCTCACCGCCCGCCGCGGCGACCCGCTCGAAAACCGCCATCGCCAGCGCACCCAACTGTTCGACCTTCATGAGCTCGAGGTCCGCTGCCGTCGATCGCAGCGTGCCGGCGATGACCCGCAGGACCGCGTCAGGATCTCCGCCGGGCGGCAGCAAGGCGCGAAGCTCGCGCAGGGCGCGCAACAACTCTTCGGGCCGCGCGCCCAGGGTTCGGAAGGCCTCGGTCGCACCCTCCTGGGTGGGCTGCACCGCCATGCCTTCGGCGCGAAGCCGCGCGAGCAGGTGCGCCACGTAGTCGGCGTCCAGCACCGGGTAGGCAATAGAGGTCGCGCCAGCAAAGGCCTGGTTGCGCCGCGCGGTCAGTTCGCTGACCAGCGCTCGATGCGAGCCGGTGCCGATGAACAGGAAGTGCCCTGGCGTGCCTGGCCGTGGATTGATGGCATCGCGGGCCGCCTTCAAGGCCAGCAGCATCTGGTTGCCCTCGTCCGACGTGATCGCCTGTTGCACCTCGTCGATGATCAGCACGATGTCGGTCTTGGCCTGGTCGATCACCTGGGTGAAGGCTTCGGCCAGCGTCGGCCCGCCGTCGCTGCCAACCGCCTCGACCTTGAAGCCGAACTTGAACCCGGCCACCGCGATCTCCGCATTGCGAAGCTTCTTGAGGCGTTCCGCGACCGCCCCCGCCGGGGACTGCAGGTCGCTCAGCGCCCGGCGGATCGCCGTGTGCACCAGCGCTGCGGGATTGGCCTGGGTGTTGGACCACAGGTCAACATAGATCACCAGCGCGCCGCCAGCCTCCAGCGCCGGCACCAGGTCCGCCAGCAGGAAGGTCGTCTTGCCGGTCCGCCGCACCCCCGAGATGAACAGGCCCGAGCGCAGTCCTTCATCGAGCACACCCGGGCTGAGCAACTGCTGCGCCATGCGCTCGGCGAGCTCGGTTCGGTGGAAGATCTCGTCCATTTAGGGAATTTTATGTAATACGGATAATTATGGCAAATCCATAAAAGCACCTAAGCCACGGCTTGGTTTGCGGGGTTTGGTGGAAGCCGCCACGAAATCTGCGGATGGCTGGACTGATGCCGAGTGGTTCATCCGGGGGCAGGCGAGATGAACAGGCTGGCGGCGGCCAGCTGCTCCTGGTCGCTGTCACGACGGATGGTTGCGGGACGCGAGCCTCTCAACGGCGCCAGTGGGTGCGAACAATGAGAAGCAGGTCATCTTCCGTATTGAACTGCACAACCGACGCCCGAAAGCGCTTTGCTCTCACTGAGAACCAGGTGATAGATGCCGCAGGGCGAGTGGTTCGGCGAGAGGAGCATCACCATGTCTACCGCCTGAAACGCCAACTCCCTCCTGGTCTTCTCAAGACCGCCCTCGCTGGACGTGGTGGCCGCGGCGGCAAACCGGCGACTGTTCTGATCAATGTTTGCCCCGCTCCCTCAAACCTTCTTCGCCACCAAGGTCAGGATGTCATAGCTCGCGACCATCTCGCCGTGCTGGTTGCGCACTTCCACGTCCCAGGCGACGACGCCTTGGCCGATGCCTTTGGCGTCGCGCTTGTTGCGGTCGATCTTGCGTTTGCAGGTGAGGCGGGCCTGGATGGTGTCGCCGATGCCGACCGGTTTGGTGAAGCGCAGGGTGTCTAGGCCGTAGTTGGCGAGCACCGGGCCGGGCGCGGGTGAGACGAATAGGCCGGCGGCGGCGGAGAGCACGAAGTAGCCGTGGGCGATGCGCTGGCCGAAGTCGGTTTGCCTGGCGGCGATCTCGTCGAAGTGCATGTAGAAGAAGTCGCCCGAGATGCCGCCGAAGGCGACGATGTCGGCCTCGCCCACGGTACGGCGGTGCGTGAGCAGCGACTCGCCGATCTGCAGATCCTCGAAGTGACGGCGGAACGGGTGCACCTCGGTCTCGATGACCTTGGCGCCGCGCACATGCTCGCCGGTGATCGCGGCCAGCATGGTGGGCGAGCCTTGCACGGCGCTGCGCTGCAGGTAGTGGTGCACCGCGCGCAGGCCACCCAGTTCTTCGCCGCCGCCTGCGCGGCCAGGGCCACCGTGCTTGAGGGCTGGCAGCGGCGAGCCGTGGCCGGTGGACTCGACAGCGGCCTCGCGGTCCAGCACCAGCAGCCGGCCGTGCCACATCGCGGCAGCCGGGATGGCGCGTGCAGCAATCGCCGGGTCGCGCGTGACCAGCGTGCCGACCAGGCTGCCCTTGCCGCGAGCGGCCAGTGCCAGGGCTTCGTCCAGTCCTTCATAAGGCAGCAGGCTGCTGACCGGGCCGAAGGCCTCGATGTCGTGCACGTCGGCGTGGTGCGAGTCTCGCGCCAGCAGCAGCGTGGGCGAGAAGAAGGCGCCTTCGGCGACGCCATCGCCCACCGGTGCGAAGCCGTCGCGCTCACCAAACACCAGCTCGGCGTTCTGCAGCAGCCTGGCCACGCGCTCAGCCACGTCGGCCTGCTGCGCGTGCGAGGCCAGCGCGCCCATGCGCACGCCTTCGCGTGCCGGGTCGCCCACGACGGTGGCCGCCAGGCGCTTGCGCAGCCGCGCGGCCACTTCGTCCACGTACTGGCGTGGCACGATGGCGCGGCGGATGGCGGTGCACTTCTGGCCGGCCTTGGTGGTCATTTCGTTGGCCACCTCGCGCACGAAGAGGTCGAACTCCTCGTCGTCTGGCGTCACGTCCGGCGCGAGGATGGCGCAGTTCAGCGAATCGGCCTCGGCGTTGAAGGGCACCGATTGGCGGATCAGGTTCGGGTGCACGCGCAGCTTGGCGGCGGTGTCGGCCGAGCCGGTGAAGGTCACCATGTCCTGGCCGGCCAGGCGGTCCAGCAGGTCCCCGGTGCTGCCGATCACCAGTTGCAGGCTGCCTTCGGGCAGCAGGCCGCTGGCGTGCATCAGCCGCACAGTGGCTTCGGTCAAATAGCTGGTGGCGGTGGCCGGTTTGACGATGCACGGCATGCCGGCCAGGAAGCTGGGCGCGAACTTTTCCAGCATGCCCCAGACCGGGAAGTTGAAGGCATTGATGTGCACCGCCACGCCGCCGCGTGGCACCAGGATGTGGGTGCCGGCAAAGCCGCCTTTTTTGCCCAGCGGAATCACCGGGCCCTCGTGGAGCACATTGCCCGAGGGCAGGCCGTTGGCACCCAGGCTGGCGTAGGCGTACAGCGTGCCGGAGCCGCCTTCGATGTCGACCCAGCTGTCCTTGCGTGTGGCGCCGGTGTGGCGCGAGATTTCGTACAGCGTTTCCTTGTGCTCGTTGAGGTAGGCGCCCAGCGCCTTCAGCCGCGCGGCACGCTGCTGGAAGTCCAGCTTCAGCAGCGCGGCCACGCCAGGGCCTCGGGCGTGCGTGACGGCCTCGCCGAAGTCCAGGCTTTCGGCATGTGTGCCGGCCACAGGTTGGCCGTTGATGGCGCTCAGCAGCGACTGCGATGCCTGCTGGCCGATCCAGCGGCCGCCGATGAAACTTTGAAGAACAGGGGTTGTCATGTCGAGGCTCCGGTCAAGCGCGTTCAATGGCGATGGCGATGCCCTGGCCGACGCCGATGCACATGGTGGCAATCGCGCGGCGGCCGGCGGTGCGCTCCAGCTGGCGCAGTGCGGTCAGCACCAGGCGTGCACCGGAGGCACCCAGCGGGTGGCCGATGGCGATGGCACCGCCGTTCGGGTTGACCTTGGCCGAGTCGTCGGGCAGGCCGAGTTCGCGCATCACCGCCAGACCTTGCGCGGCAAAGGCTTCGTTGAGCTCGATGGTGTCGACCTCGTCCAGCGTCCAGCCCAGGTGGGCCAGCAGCTTCTTCGTGGCCGGCGCCGGGCCCATGCCCATGATGCGTGGCGGCACGCCCGCGGCCATCATCGCCAGCACACGGCCGCGCGGCTTCAGCTTGTAGCGCTTCACGGCCTCGTCGGAGGCCAGCAGCAGCGCCACCGCGCCATCGTTCACGCCCGAGGCATTGCCGGCGGTGACGCTGCCGTCTGGCCGCACTACGCCCTTCAGGCGGTTCAGCTGCTCCAGCGTGGTGTCGGGGCGCGGGTGTTCGTCGGTGGTGATGCTGATCGGCTCGCCATTGCCCTTGGCTGATGTTTTGGATGAAGGAATGACCACCGGCACGATCTCGCCGTCGAAGAAGCCGGCCCGGCGTGCGGCCTCGGTGCGCTGCTGCGAGGTCCAGGCGAACTGATCCTGGTCGGCGCGCGAGACCTTGTAGTCGGTGGCGACGTTTTCTGCCGTCTCGGGCATCGAGTCGATGCCGTGCGAGGCTTTCATCTTCGCGTTGACGAAGCGCCAGCCGATGGTGGTGTCCTCGACCTTGGCGCTGCGCGAAAACGCGTTGTCGGCCTTGCCCATCACGAAGGGCGCGCGCGTCATGCTCTCCACACCGCCGGCTATGACCAGGTCCGCATCGCCCGCGACGATGGCGCGCGCCGCGCTGCCCACCGCGTCCAGCCCGGAGCCGCACAGGCGGTTGATGGTGCTGCCCGGCACGTCCACCGGCAGGCCCGCCAGCAGCGCAACCATGCGGGCCACGTTGCGGTTGTCCTCGCCGGCCTGGTTGGCGCAGCCGTAGAGCACGTCGTCCACCGCCGCCCAGTCCACGCCGGGGTTGCGGTCCATCAAGGCCTTGATGGGCACGGCGCCGAGGTCGTCGGTGCGCACGCCCGCCAGGCTGCCGCCGTAACGGCCGAAGGGGGTGCGCACGCCGTCGATGATCCAGGCGTGGCGAGGCGAGGGGGTCATGGGTTCAGTCTCCGTTGGATGTCTTGGGATCGGGTGGCGGCTCGGCCGGCAGCGGCGGGCGCACCGCGCCGATGCCGCCGAAAAACAGGTCCGTGACGACGGGGGCCATCGCGGCGTAGGTCAGCGCGCCATCCGGGCGCAGCCAGGTGAACATCCAATTGATCATGCCGAACAGCAGCATGGTCAACGGCTTGCTCATGCCGCCCTCGGCCAGCCGCGGACGCATCTGGCGGATGGCCCGCGCAAAGCCTTCCACCACCTGGCGTTCCTTGTTCAGCACCCGTTCGCGGTCGGCTGGTTCGAGGATGCCCACGTCCTCGGTCAGCACCCGGTGCGCATGCTGGGCGCTGCCGTATTCCTCGACGAAGCGGTGGATCAACTCGCGCAGCCGCGGCTCTGGCAACAGGTCGGCTGCTTCGACCTCCTGCACCAGCTCCTGCAGCCGTGCCACATGGCCTTCGGCAATCTCGACCAGCAGCGCGTACTTGTCGCGGAAGTAGTGGTAGACCGCGGGCTTGGACAGGCCGCAGGCCTGCGCGACCTGGTTCATCGAAGTGCCCGGGTAGCCCTGCTGGGCAAACAGCTCGGCCGCACGCGCCAGGATGGCGTCGCGCTGGTTGTCGTATCCGGGAGAACGTCCGCGGGCCACGGCTTTCCTTGTCAGTGAGGGGAAGCCGGATTCTCAGCGTTCATCGAAGGAGAGCACCACGCGCTCGGTCAGCGGGTGCGACTGACAGGTCAGCACAAAGCCGGCCTCGACCTCGTGCTTCTCCAGCGCGAAGTTGCGGTCCATGCGCACCTGGCCTTCGAGCAGCTTGGCGCGGCAGGTGCAGCACACACCGGACTTGCACGAGAACGGCACTTCCAGGCCGGCTGCAGCCGCGGCGTCCAGGATGCTGGGGTCGCTCTTGCGGAACGAGATCTCGCGCTCCAGCCCGTCACGGATGATGATGACGCGGGCGCTTTCGGCGTCGCCAGGCTGCGGCAGGTGCACCTGCGCGGCGCGCTCGGCATCCGGCACGCCGAAGCGCTCGATGTGGATCTGGTCGTCCGACAGGCCAGCGGCTCGCAACGCGGCCTCGGCTTCGTCGTTCACCCCAAACGGGCCGCAGACGAAGGCGTGGTCGATGCCTGCGGGGTTCACCAGCGTGCGGAAGAACTCGGCCAGCTTGTTGCGGTCCAGCCGGCCACCGTTCAGCGGCGTGTCCATTACTTCGCGCGAGAAGACGTGGTGCAGCACCAGCCGCGTCAGGTAGCGGTTCTTCAGGTCCTCGAGTTCTTCCTTGAACATCGTGGACTTCTGCTGCCGGTTGCCGTAGATCAGCGTGAAGCGGGCCTTGGGTTGCTCGGCCAGCACCGTCTTCATGATGGACAGGATGGGCGTGATGCCGCTGCCGCCGGCAATGCCGAGGTAGTGGCGCGCTGGCGCGTCAGCCGCCGGCAGCGCAGGCACCGTGAAATGCCCCTGCGGCGGAATGACCTGCAGCAGGTCGCCCGGCTTCAGGTGTTCGTTGACCCAGGTCGAGAACACGCCGCCCGGCACCTTGCGCACGCCTACGCGCAGCTCGTCGCCGCTGGCCGAGCAAATCGAGTATGAGCGCCGCAGGTCCACGCCATTCACCTCGGTGCGCAGCGTCAGGTACTGGCCGGGCTTGAAGCGGAACTGCTCGCGCATGGATTCAGGCACCTCAAACGACACAATGGTGGCTTCGTCGGTGTCTGGCAGCAGCGCGCACACGCGCAAAGGGTGGAAGTGCAGGCTGCTCATATGGGTTTGAAGTGTTCGAAAGGCTCCTGGCACGCGATGCAGCGGTACAGGGCCTTGCAGGCGGTGGAGCCGAAGGCGGACAGGCGCTCGGTGCGTTTGCTGCCGCAGCGCGGGCAGGCCAGCCGGGGGATCACACGCACCAGCGACTCGCCTTGGTCCAGCACCGGCCCGGGTGGCGCGATGCCGTAGGCGTTCATCTTCTGGCGGCCGGCCTCGCTGATCCAGTCGGTGGTCCAGGCGGGGGCGCGCTGCAGGCGCACGCGGGCCGGGCCCAGGCCTGCCGCGTGGACGGCTTCGAGCACGTCACGCTCGATGACCTCGGTGGCCGGGCAGCCGGAGTAGGTGGGCGTGAGCACAATCTCGATGCCACCGTCGCCGGTGGCGACCACGTCGCGCACGATCCCCAGGTCGCGCACCGAGACGGCTGGCACCTCGGGGTCCAGCACGCTGTCCAGCACCGCCCAGACCTGTTCGAGGCGGGCCGTGTCCGGTTCGGGCGGCGCGACCAGGTTCACCAGACGCCTCCAGGGAAGCTGCGCTGCAGGTGCTGCATTTCGGCCAGGATGTAGCCCATGTGCTCGCTGTGGCGGCCGCGCTTGCCGTCGCTGCGGAAGGCGCCGGTCTTGGGCGCAGACAGCTTGCCGCCTTCGAGGATCTGGTCCATCTCGGCGGTCCACGCGGCCTGCACGTCGGACCAGCGCGGGCCCAGGCCGCTGGCGGCCGCCGCTTCGTCCACCGCATCGGTGTCGAACAGCTCGGCCACGTACAGCCACAGGTCGCGCAGCGCACGTTCCATGCGGCGGCGCGATTCATCGGTGCCGTCGCCCAGCCGGGCCACCCAGTCTGCGGCGTGCTGCTGGTGGTAGCGCGCTTCCTTCACGGCCTTGCCGGCAATGCCGGCCAGCTCGCTGTCGCTGGAGCCTTGCAGGCGGATCCACAGCTGCTTCAGGAAGGTGGCGAGAATGGCATTGCGCAACACCGTGATGGCGAAGTCGCCGCGTGGCAGCTCGACCAGGGTCGGGTTCAGGAAGTCGCGCTCGTCGCGCAGGAAGGCCAGCTGGTCCTCGTCATGGCCTGCGCCTTCGAGCTTGCCGGCGTGGGTCAAGAGCGCACGCGCCTGGCCGATCAGGTCCAGCGCCATGTTGGACAGCGCGATGTCTTCTTCCAGCACCGGGCCGCGGCCCGACCATTCGGCCAGGCGCTGGCCGGCGATCAGGCAGGTGTCGCCCAGTCGCAGCACGTATTGCACGGCAGGGTTCAAGGTGAGGATGAGGGAGGCTGTCATGTCAATCGTCGATGGTGTGATGCGCAGCGTGTGGCAGGGCGCCAGCCCAACCCAGGGTCTTGCATGGATCCGGCTTTGCCGGTCCGTCGCAAGAGCCCCCTCGGGGGGCAGCGACCAGCGGGAGCGTGGGGGTCCTGTTTCACATGTGGTCCACGGCAGCGGGCAGCTCATAGAAGGTCGGGTGGCGATAGACCTTGTCTTCCATCGGGTCGAAGTACATGTCCTTGTCCGCCGGGTCGCTGGCGACGATGTCCTTGGACTGCACGACCCACACGCTGGTGCCTTCCTGGCGCCGGGTGTAGACCTCGCGCGCCAGCTGGATCGCGCCGGCCGAGTCAGGCGCATGCAGGCTGCCGCAATGCTTGTGGTCCAGCCCCGCCTTGCTGCGCACGAACACTTCCCACAGCGGCCATTCCTGGGCTGCCTTGGGGTCGACCTTTGGGTTCTGGCTGTTGCCGGTGCTCATGCTGCTTCCTTGTCTTGCTGCTGTTGCTTGCTGGCATGCGCCATCGCGGCGTCGCGCACCCAGGCGCCGTCTTCCCAGGCGTCCACGCGGGCGTTCAGGCGCTCGCGGTTGCAGGGGCCGTCGCCATTGACGACGCGCCAGAACTCGGCCCAGTCGATGGGGCCGTAGTCGTGGGACTGGCGTTCCTCGTTCCACTTCAGGTCCGGGTCCGGCAGGCTCACGCCCAGCAGCTTGGCCTGCTCGACGGTGGCGTCGATGAACTTCTGGCGCAGTGCGTCGTTCGAGATGCGCTTGATGCCCCAGCGCATGGACTGCGCCGAGTTCGGGCTCTCCGCATCGGGCGGGCCGAACATCATCAGCGAGGGCCACCACCAGCGGTTCACCGCGTCCTGCACCATCTCTTTTTGCGCAGCGGTGCCATGGTTCATCATCGTCAGCAAGGCTTCGTAGCCCTGGCGCTGGTGAAAGCTCTCCTCGCGGCAGATGCGCACCATCGCGCGCGCATACGGCGCATACGAGCAGCGGCACAGCGGCACCTGGTTCATGATGGCTGCGCCGTCCACCAGCCAGCCGATCACGCCCATGTCGGCCCAGCTCAGCGTGGGGTAGTTGAAGATCGAGCTGTACTTGGCGCGGCCGGTGTGCAGCGCCTCGTACATCTGGTCGCGCGAGGTGCCCAAGGTCTCGGCCGCCGCATAGAGGTAGAGGCCGTGGCCGGCTTCGTCCTGCACCTTGGCCAGGAGGATGGTCTTGCGCTTGAGCGTGGGCGCGCGGGTGATCCAGTTGCCCTCGGGCAGCATGCCGACGATCTCCGAATGCGCGTGCTGGCTGATCTGCCGCACCAGCGTCTTGCGGTAGTGCTCGGGCATCCAGTCCTTGGCTTCGATGAAGCCGCCGTCGTCAATGCGGGCTTCGAAGCGGGCTTCCAGCTGCACCTCCTCGGCGCTGCGCAGCGGCTTCTGCGCCGGGCCGCCTTCCTTGGCCATCAGGTCCATGGCTTGGGTGTACATGTGCGTTCCTTTGGTGAACGGAGTGAAAGGGCGAGGACTACTTCGGCCGCTTATCGACCACGCGGCGGGCCTTGCCCACCAGCGTGCGCTCGATGCTGCCGTTGGCCTGCACGCTGGGCTTGACCGAGATGCCCACCAGGGTCTTGATGCGGTGCTGCAGCCAACCGGCGATGTCGCGCAGCTCGCTGTCGTTCAAGGCCGCGCCGGCATGCTGTTCGCAGACCACTTCGACCTGGTCCAGCAGGCCTTCGCGGCTGACGATGATCTGGTACTGGCCGGAGAGCTGCTGGTGCTGCAGCACGATCTCCTCGATCTGCGTGGGGAACACGTTCACGCCGCGGATGATCAGCATGTCGTCGCTGCGGCCCACGATCTTGCCCATGCGGCGGAACGAACGGGACGTGGGTGGCAAGAGGCGCGTCAGGTCGCGCGTGCGGTAGCGGATGATGGGCAGCGCTTCCTTGCTCAGCGAGGTGAACACCAGCTCGCCTTCGCTGCCGTCGGGCAGCACTTCGCCAGTCAGCGGATCGATGATCTCCGGGTAGAAATGGTCTTCCCAGACGACCGGCCCGTCCTTGCTTTCGATGCATTCGCTGGCGACCCCAGGGCCCATCACTTCGGACAGGCCGTAGATGTCGACCGCGTCGATGCCGCCCTTGCCCTCGATCTCGCGCCGCATCGCCTCGGTCCACGGCTCCGCGCCGAAGATGCCGACCTTCAGCGAGCTTTCGCGCGCATCCAGCCCCTGGCGGGTGAACTCTTCGATGATGACCTGCATGTACGAGGGCGTCACCATGATGATGTCGGGCTTGAAGTCGTGGATCAGCTGGACCTGCTTTTCGGTCTGGCCGCCGGACATCGGGATCACGGTGCAGCCGGCGCGCTCGGCGCCGTAGTGCGCGCCCAGGCCGCCGGTGAACAGGCCGTAGCCGTAGGCGATGTGGACGAGGTCGCCGGCCCGGCCGCCCGCGGCGCGGATGGAGCGCGCCACCAGGTCGGCCCAGGTGTCGATGTCCTTTTTCGTGTAGCCCACCACGGTCGGCTTGCCTGTGGTGCCCGAAGACGCATGGATGCGCGCGACCTGCTCGCGCGGCACGGCGAACAGGCCGAACGGGTAGTTGTCCCGCAGGTCGCGCTTGGTGGTGAACGGGAACTTCGAAAGGTCGGCCAGCGCCGTCAGGTCGGCGGGGTGCACGCCGGCCGAATCGAAGGCCTGGCGGTAGTGCGGCACATGGTCGTAGGCGTGCTGCAGCGTCCAGCGCAGGCGCTGCAGTTGCAGCGCCTCGATCTCGTCTCGGCTGGCGGTCTCGATGGCCTCCAGGTCACCAGGGGCGGGGCGCTTGGCGGGCATGTCTCTCTCCGAAAATCCAGGGCCGGGGCGTGGGCTCTGCGGCCTCATTCACCGTGGAAGCGGCTGCCGGCAAAGTGGTGGCGCGACAGCAGTGGTGCGCGGCGGTAGCGCGTCTCGCCGTAGTGCTGCTGCAGGTTCGCCAACACATCGAACACCCGGCTGGGACTTAACTGGTCGGCCCAGGCCAGCGGGCCCAGCGGATAGTTGGTGCCCAGGCGCATGGCGGTGTCGATGTCGGCCGCGCGCGTGGTCGAGGTGGTCATCAATTCCGAGGCCTCGTTGGCCAGGCAGCAGACAGTGCGCATCACCACCAGGCCGGCCACGTCGTTCAGTGCGAGCAGGCCGATGCCGGCGGTGTGCAGCAGCGTGGCCAGGTCGGCCAGGTGGGTCTTGGCGCCAGCGCTGGCGGCGGCGCCCAGCAGCGGCGTGCTGGCGAAGTCGCGCGCCAGGTCCAGCAGCAGCATCGGCTTGCCGGCTGCGCGTTCGGTGGCGGTGCGGCCGTCGGTCAGGGCGATCTGCAATTCGCCGACCTGCAGGTGTTCAGCTGGAAGCGTGTTGTCCACGCTGATGCTCACGCCGGCTGTCGCCAGGCGCTGCAGCAGCGGCGCGAGCAGGCCGGCATCGCGCGGCGCCCGCACCGCGGGTGCGTCGGCCGCTGGCGCGACCAGCGCGACGGTGGGCGCTGCGGCGTCCTTGGCATGGTCGTAAAAGCCGCGCCCGCTCTTGCGGCCCAGGCGGCCGGCGCGCACCAGCTCCTGCTGGATCAGGTTCGGCGCGTAGCGAGGGTCGTAGCCGGTGGCCTGGAAGACCGACTCGGTGACCGAGAGGTTCACGTCCTGGCCGATCAGGTCGGTCAGCTCGAATGGGCCCATCGCAAAGCCGCCGGCCTCGCGCAGCAGGCGGTCGATGGCCGGCGCTTCGGCCACGCGCTCGGCCAGCAGCTTGAAACCTTCGGCGTAATACGGGCGGGCCACGCGGTTGACGATGAAGCCGGGAGCGTTGGGCGCGTCCACCGGTGTCTTGCCCCAGGCCAGCGACAGCACGCGCATCGCATCGACCAAGGCCGGCGCGGTTTCCACGCCGGCAATGATCTCGACCAGCTTCATGCGCGTGGCGGGGTTGAAGAAGTGCCAGCCGACCAGGCGAGCGGGGCGCTTCAGGCCGAAGGCAATCGCGGTGATGGAGATGGACGAAGTGTTGGTGGCCAGCACCGCGTTTTCACCCAGCAGTTCTTCGAGTTGGCGGAACAGGCCCTGCTTGGGCTCCAGCCGCTCGACGATGGCTTCCACCGCCAGGCCGCAGCCCGATAGCTCGGCCAATTGCTCGGTGGCGCGCAGGCGGCTGCCCACGGCGGCGCGTTCCTCGGCGGAGAGCCGACCACGCTGCACCGACAGGTCCAGATCGCTGCCGATGCGGGCGATGGCCTTGGCCGCCGCGCCGGGCGCCAGGTCGAACAGGCAGACCTCATGGCCGGCCTGCGCGGCCAGCTGGGCAATGCCGGCACCCATGCTGCCGGCGCCGATCACGGCAACGCGGGTGGACGGATCAAGCTTGGAGAAAGAGCTCATGGGGTTCTGCAGCGTCCGGCCGAGTGAGCCGGTCATCATGGGCGAAGCCATGCGCGGTGTTGGGGCGGGAAAGCACCGGTGGCAGGTCAGACACAATTGACCGACCGATCGGTAAATAATAAATCCGGTGTTGATCTAGCGCAAGTTCAGGGACTTGGTGGAAACCCTTGCCCGAGGGGTGGTCGGGTTGGCAGGGTGCGCTGGCGGCAAGCGGGTCTACGCCAGCCGACAATCGCGCATTGCCCAGAACGCAGGAGAACGCGCTTGAAGACCTACGACATTGAAGTCCAGAACCTGAAGTCGGCCAGACACGACATGGGCCTGATCGAACTCCGCGTGGACCTCACGGTGGTGAACCTTCCGCCACGCGACGAAGGCGCCGCCAGCAGCCGCCTGCGCATGCCTGTCGAGCACGCCCGCACCTTGCTGATCCTGCTCAAGCAGCAGATCGCAGAGCTGGACAAGCTGCAGCCGCGCAGCCGGCGCTCCGGCCGCTGTTGAGCGCCCCCAAACCTGGCGCCCTTCGGTCGCCAGGCCCCCCGAGGGGGTCAAGAAAACTTGGGGCGGCCCTGCGTTTTCTTGAGAGACCCCCGCGAAATCGCGAGGGCTCAGTTCAGCCGCGAGCCCTTGGGCAGCCGCGCGGCCAGCCACTCGTGCACGTCGGCCCGGATGTGCCGGCCTTCGAGCAGGAAGCTCTCGAACCGGCTGGGCACGTAGGGCAGGTACAGCAGCGGCATGCCGGCTTCCTCGGGCGTTCGTGCGGCCTTGCGGTTGTTGCACACGCCGCAGGCGCTGACCAGGTTCATCCAGGTCCAGCCGCCGCCGCGCGATTCGGGCTGGATGTGTTCGCACTGCAGATCGCGCTCCTGGAAACGCTGGCCGCAGTAGGCGCAGGTCATGCGGTCGCGCCGCAGCAGCTTGGCCTTGGTGAAGCCGGGCACCACGTCGAACAGGTTCAGCTTCGAGGCGCCCCGCAACGCGATGATGGGCTGCACCTCGATCAGCGACTGCCGGCCGCTGGCGACGTTGGTACCGCCGCGCAGCGTGGCCAGCGGGCCGTCACCATCGGTCCAGGCGACCGAGCCGGTGGCGATGTGCACAGCAGCCTGTTCGAGCGAGATCCACGCCTGCGGCGTGCCCTGGATGTCGAGCTGCAACACGTGTTGGTGAGGGCGATGCATGGCGGGCCTCCTTTCATGGCCGCGGGTGGACAAGGACCTGGGTGAATGGCAGCGGCGCTTGGATTCGAACCAAGGTCCCCAGCTTCAAAGGCTGGTGTCTGAGGCCACTCGACTACACCGCATTCGGATCAGAGAAAAATTGGCGGAGAGCGAGCGGATCGAACGCTCGCGGCGACTTTCGTCACCGGCCAGGGCAACGCTGAAAAAGTCCTGCGTGCCGCGGCGGATTCAGGCGGGAGGTCAGGCTAGGCGCGAGCCGCCGCCCAGGCTCATGCCTGGGCAAGGTTCGCAACGACGCCTGGCGCCCGCCTGAACCGCCCCGAAGGGCTGGCGAGATAACGGGCCGCCTCGGTCGTTGCGCCGCGCGGCGTCGGGCACAGAGCCCGGCCTT
>Ga0307514_10003345_pt1 | contig 15514 bp, 14 predicted proteins | sample 16_EM_MG_FD_203088 | JGI IMG/M metagenome (GOLD analysis project Ga0307514, IMG submission 203088) | Populus trichocarpa ectomycorrhiza microbial communities from riparian zone in the Pacific Northwest, United States - 16_EM | ecosystem: Host-associated > Plants > Roots > Unclassified | place...
GTATGGGAGGGGTAGAAGGGGGGGAGAGGGGTGATCAGGCAGGCCATACTGGGAGAGGGGGGGATATTGGGTGTTGGGCTCAGTTTGGTGGGGTATGAGGTTGACCATATTGTAGAGCTGTATTTAGTGAGGATAATAGCATTTGGTTCATCGTTGCATATTTCACGTGTTACTACGGCTGCCCGCTAGCCCGTCTTGAACCACTAGTATTAGTCTGGTTGGCACAAGCCCCTCGGTACCTAGAGGCACTAGTATATCTGTTGAAATTTACAGGCTATGAATGGGGTATTGCATATGTAATATGGTATATGCTTGATATGTACTCCGTAGTTCGCTGTAGTTCTTATTGCTTATTGCTTAAGCTCTGACAGGCTCATCCAGAGTGTTCAGACCCTCAGCCGCTCAGCCGCTCAGCCGCTCAGCGCTTGTAGATAAAGAAACAAAGATTCGTTGCTATATACCCCACTTCAGAACGTTCATATCACCAGTCTCATGTCAAGACCCTTCACAATCTACTCCAACTCAATTGATTGTCAGTCATCACAATCTCTTAAGAAAATTTAATATGCTGTTCTTCTTGCTGACCAGGACCTATTATGCAGCTCCCCTCGATACATCAACTAGGCAGACACCGAACACAGCATAGGAGAGACCACTACTGAAGGGGAAGGCATTGCTGCTGAGAAGAGAAAGGACATGGATATTCCAATAGAATTAATGGAAAGTCTTGATAATAGTGTTGACATGCCCGAGGAAGACATTGTACGCTATCCTATTTATATTTCCCCCAATCAGTGAAAACTTATTAACAAAGTTTGATCTAGGACGAAGAAGGAGGTGATTCTCAGTCCTTGTGGGTACTTCGGAATCCAATTTGTCACTAATCTATGAAATATACAGAGCAGGAATTTGTTGGGATTCCTCTCATCCAAAATGGTTATGCCCAGGAGATTGACTTGGATGCTATTATCGACGACGACGACAACGTTTTTGAGGAATGCGCAGTGCCGGTTGACGACGACGTTGTTGAGGAATGCATAGTGGCGGGTGACGGCAACGAGGAAGACGACATTAGTGAGGAATGCACAGTGGCGGTTGACTACTACGACAACCGTGATATGGGTGACAACGAGGACGAAGTTTGAGATTGATTGGTTACGAAGAAGTATATATTATTTATTCCTGTCCCTCCCTCTTTTTGGGATGGAGTGGGATGAGGACGGGTGCACTTGACAACGAAAATGGCAGGAATCAACGGAGTAGTTACATATGACCCAGATATCTTCCTCTTTTGATCTCGTTCACAATGCCCATGACCGAAAAGCATCGCATTGCACAGTTAAGTCAGTGGGTAACAACCACATGAGGCTAGTCCCGTGATTCACTCTCGAGAAACATCAACATGGTATTTCTCTTTTCTCCTTGCATATAGCCGTGTAAACAAGGTGAGGCAAACTCAACTCATCATTGCACAAGACTAGTCATTATTAAACTAGATTTGGCCAAGGCCATATGAAGGCCAAACTATATATAGGGCTTCCGCGAGCGTAGCGAGTGGCAAACGGGTACAGGACATACATTATGTAAGAAACAACGCTATGAGGGACCGTATCCTATGTATCCTGAAGTTCCAACACCGAAGTTGACTTAGCTATAACTCTAAGGCTATGAGAGAACTGTTCTTGCTAATACTGACAGAAATCTAATTACATTTGGCAGAATCCAGCTGCTTATACTTATATCCTTCCATTCCCATGTCACCAATAGCCCTTTCGGGAACCCTTGCACCCAATGTCACCGTTGGCCCTTTTTGGCTACCTACCTTGTCACACATATCACGGGATCCAGAGTATTTCCAACATAGGTATCCCTCCACACGCATACAGCCAGCCCAGATTCGATCCATCCACATCCCCAGATCAAAACCGTGCCACACCTATTCACCCCATTCCCTGCGCACCCGAACTCACTCTGGCCAACGAACGTTGATTAAGACCTTGATAGGTATCTGCATCCAATGCCCTAGGGCCGCATCATGGCCACCATCATATCGCGATTTCTTCTCGGCAACTACCCAACCCTGTATATTACTGACTGTTTAATGCCTGCGGTATTTTTCTTCTGGGGTATGTGCATTGAATGGAATGTTCTATGTCGACACCGTTTTGGTTTGGTGCAGGAGGTGATGAGTAAGCCAAGAGGAATCTACAATAAGAACCCGAAACCTCGTATTGCCAGCCCCACCTTAATTTACCCTGAACCCTCTACACCTCTCGCAACCTCAAGACTCCTTTCAACCCCCTTCTACCATCACCACCCCTCCCATCACTACCACTACTACGATGACCACTACTAGCAGTGATAGGCTCCCCATAGGTTACTTCTATAACCTCTGTTAGTATGGGCGCAAGCCGCCCACTGTATATAGAACTATGCGTAGCGAAACTGAGCTGGAAGAGCCCATGTGAGCGAACCGGTGGCGGAACAGCCTGTCAGCAAAGCCGAGCACAACAGCTAGCAGAGGGAAGCCGACCTGGCAGTGCTGGCAGTGGTCAGGCAATGGGTAGCCGACGCTGGACTACAAACTCAACTCTGTGGCAGCTCAGAATCAAAAGACTAATAGGTATGAATGCCTGTGAGTTAGAACTTCCTCCGATTACTGGTAAAATACACCCTGTTACCCTACTACCTGAATAATATGCCAGACAGACGCTGCCAACACCCCCACCTGTTGATTTGGAGGAGAATGTGGAAAAAATAAGAACTAGTGAGCTGAGAAAAGGAAAGGCTTGGTACCTGGTTTCTTGGAAGGGATTTATATGTTGATTCAATATCAATCTTCAATTACTAACCACCCAACTATTTGATACTTCTACTACTCTATTTATCCACCCCACTACCTCACATAACACCGTCTCTCCATGCTCTCCAACCTGCAACAGATAAAATTAGGCCCAAACGCAACAAGCAAACAAGCACAAGGAAATCACAACCGACGAGGCGCTGGCAGTCAAGGTTTAGGTAGATAGGAAAGGGTCACATGCCTTAGTAAGGTGGGCAGGTAAAACTCATAAGTTATTTAACCAGCTTCCCCACACCCCCCCCCGAAAAAACAAACAAACAGATGTAAGAAAGGAGGCAGAAGACTAAGGGTAGGTAGGTACGTTTCAGGCCTTGCTAAATGGAAAAATGGGCGCGTAGGACAATAAAAACAGAGAAGGATATGGTAGAGGGAAGGATCTCGCTTTTATAATAGGCTTCTAGAAACCGAATGGATTTTCCGGTGCTACCACACATTGGTTAGTTCAAAATAAACAAAAGCGTTAAATGAAATAACTTACTAGCCTGGCTCAAATTCGCCCTCTTGCCCGTCGGCTGCGGCGCTAGCTTTGGCGCTCCTGGCTGCACGCCAAACCTCACTTGTGGTGGCGGCCCAGTAGCCTGGGGTTTCAATGGCTGTAACGGCTGCATCAGTCCCGTCTGCTGGGGTACAAGCGCCGGCTGCAGGAGACTATTAACTGGCATGGTGACGGATTGTCCCTGTGTTCTCATCCCTGCCATGCCCCCAGACATGCCCATACCCATGCCCATACCCATCCCTGTAGGATGAGGCATCATATTAGGCATCCCAGGTTGTCCCATCACCCCGGTAGGCTGATTAATCAGCGGCTGGAAACTCTGCTGTGGCATTTGCGGCTGCGGCTGCTGCAGCGTCGGTAATCCATTCATGAATCCACTAGGCTGCTGGGGTGGGATATTCGTCTGCTGTTGATGTTGCTGCGCAAGACCAGTAGCGTGTGCAATAAGCGGGTTTGCTCCAGTCATTTGTGCCAAGATCATGCGTTGAGTCTGCGCAAGGGATTCCTGCTGCTGCTGAATCTGCGCCATCCGCATGTTATGTAACTGGTCAGCCATAGAAAGCTGCCCGGGTGGAGCTGCAGATGTAAGGGGCAACCCAGTCATCTGTGGCTGCAAAGGAGCACCACTCATTGGATTCGACTGGAAGGTTTGCGGGGCGGAGATGGGTCGTTGGGGGGGTGGAGGTATTAGTGAGCCAGCAGGGGGGCCTGCTGATGACGGGGCGGCAGGCCTCTGCCTTGCTTGAGCTGCAAAGGAGGGCTGGGGCGAGATACTAGGCTGTGGCTGCGGTGGAGGTTGAGGGCTGACAATTGTTGGCTGCAAAGCTGGCGTATCCAACGATAATCCCGCAATATCCGGATGCACAGCTGGAGCCGGGGCAGGAGGGGGAGGAGTCGGCTGCTTGGGCGCAGGCGGCGTAGCAGGCTTCGGTGGTTCCACTGGCTTCTGTGATTGAGGTGCTTGTTTCGAAGGTTTTGGGGCCCACGCGTCATCCTCAAATCCTCCAGCAGAACCATCTGTAGCCAGAGATTTGGAAAGAGGTGGAGGTGAGGGTTTTTGCAAGAAGGCACTCGGGTCTATCGTGTCGCTCGTCACCACTGCAGGCGCTGGTCTGCCCTTTCTGCCTGCATTGTTCTTGAGCACACCACCCGGACCGCTAAACAACCCACCGGAACCCTCACCTCCATTATCACCAATGACCTCCGTGTTTCCAAAGCTAACAGCCTTCTTACCGCCATCAGACCCGTTCCGGTTGTATTTGTTATCCAAAAATTTGGTTGCCCTTATGATATCACCCTCCTTCATGCCCAGGCTCCTCATTGAACTTGCAGTGAGCTCTGGTAAGAATGTTTCGTCCATGTTTTCCTTCTGGAAATTGAGTGCATAACGTTGGCATTGTCCCAAGTCGATACCACATCCCAAGAAAAAGTCAAACCAGTCATATTCATTCTTCTTGTCCTGTGGTGCTCCACTTGAGGGCTTCTCAATCGTAATCCCTGATTGCGGCTTCTGTTGGTAAGACTGTTGCCCCTGCTGGTTCTTGACATATGACAAGGGCTTATCCTCGTCAAGAGAGAGACCAGTTATCCTCTCCACATATTCCAAATCCTCAACAGACATCTTTGCTACTGGAACTGCGATCTTGACACCATTACTCTTGTGTAGATGAATCTTACCATCCCTACACCCAAGGAATTGGGCCTCAACCTTGAAAGTCTTACTGCGGTCAGTCCATGTTCGTAACTTCGATAAATCTGGCTCTGTCAATATGTCAGCACTCTGGATAGCTTCAAACCTCAATGGGAAAAATTACTGGTCTTTTGTGATTGCACTTCTCCACCCTGCCTCTTAGTTGCCAAGCTCGTAGTTCTCACAGGTAGCTGAACCCCAGAAGGCAGGCTAGGGGACGAGCCCGTGCGAGCATGGTCACCACCGTGAGCACTACTTCTGGCCTTAGCTTCCTTGGTCTTCCCGTCAATGCTTGCAGCAATATCCGCCCTGCCCCTCTCCACATAGCTACTAGGCACAACCCCCTCTTCACCATTGACAGTCCTCTTGACTAACCACCAATCCGTGTCCTTGTCGTCCAGAATTGTAACCTCATCACCAGCAGCTACAGACACCTCATCCTGCCCACCGGCAACGAAGTCCCACAATATGGTACCAATTGCGTCCGATCTCCTGTACTTGTTCTCAGCAGCAGAAAGAACCTCCCGTAGCCCTGCAGCCCTTGCTGCACCGTTGATCTCCCCAAGTGCGCTGAAAACTTCAGCTGCTCCTTCCTTAGATCCAGCATGCAAATCCATAGCCTTGGTGGGATAATTGCAGTCGATGAAGACATGCTTCCCTTCAACAGAATAGTTCAACATATTCTCAATCGACCACTCCTGCCTAGGGAGAGTCGATTTGTCTGGAATAAGAATGATACGGTCTGGCCCCAAGGCAAGTAATGCAGCGTGTTTCTTCTTCCCGATAAGCTCTGCAACAGGGAAGGTGCGATACCCGGGGGGAATGTGTCCAGGTGAGCCAGGTTCGACTGGGTGTAGTCTTTCCTCACCATAACCACCCTGCTGTCTCTGTGCACGTCGCTCATGCGGTGGGCGCTTTAAGGGCAGGCTTGGGCCATCATCTGAGTCTGAATCTGAGTAACCTGCAAACCGAGCACGGCGAGGAGATGGCTGCTGCATCCTTGGAGAGCGGGAGCTATTGGAGCTTGGTCCCTGTTGGGGCCGGCCGGAGGCCATTGAAAGTCTATTGTCGGGAGAAGTACCTACCATTGATACGGGGCGAGGAGGAGTTGGTGGCGGGGGCTGATCATCATGGTCGAGCCGAGGGGTTGGTAAAGGCTTCTCGAGGTCTGGTGGGGCAATCCCAGGTGAGGGTGGGGCAATCCCAGGTGAGGGTGGGGCGGAATGGGATGGCGAGTGTGAGCGAGGAGGTAAGGTGAGTGTTGGAGGGGGGCGAGTCTCAACAACAGCCACTGGAGCCGGGGCTGATGAGGCTTCCTCCTTTTGCTCCTCTACCTCGATGTAGTTGGCTGGGGCGAACCCATATTCACCATTGTATCCCACCAACGTCCAATCGGGGTCCTGGGTGTCGTAGACATCTAGTATTGCATCCTCGGTGAATGAAATTTCCTCCTGGGTTTGACGTGTGTAGTCGTAAGTTGCCTTTGCCTTGCCGATGGTTTTCGCCTACAGGAGACATATCCGGGTGAATAACTTTGCCATAATTACACCACATGCAGGCAACTCGAAAGTTGGCAATGCGGAGGCTGAACATCCCTTTCCACTGCAAACAAACAATTCTATCCAACTCACCTCCTCGATATAGTTGCACGGCACCAGACCTTCGGGCTCGTCCTCATCTGTAAACAGCGTGCGCTTCTTGGCCTTCCACCAATCATCTTCCTCGGACTTCTCCAATACATATAGGAGATCCCCCTCCTTTAGTGACAGCTCCTGCTCACTTTGGGGTGTATAGTCGTAGAGGACGACATATATGCCCAAAAAGTGCGAAGGCATCTTTGGCGGTGGTTTATTTGGGGGGGCTAGAGTATCGTTGTATGTAGATGGAGCTCCGGAGAATAGCGGGAGATAATTACGACACTGTAAGTTGAGCCTCTTAAGGGGCGAAGGGGTCCCTGGTTGGGTCCCTTTGCGTTTGGTGTTGGGTGTGCTACTGGTATCTGAAGCTTAGAGCTGCTAAGCGATTTACTTGGGGAAGTTTGTTTTTGCAGTGAGTAGCAGCTCTCGCACTATCTCCCACAACCTAGGCACAGTTTGCAAGCAAGTTGTATATACGCAGAGGTGTAAGTAATGTGCGAAATGGGGGGGATAAACTGGGATAAATCCCGTCAAATTGGGCTTAAATCCGTGCCAATGCGCGTCAGCCCTGGTGGGCTGTGGTGTGGTGGTGATTCTCACTATACGAGTAAGTAGCCATAGTATGTAGAGAACTTGAGTACCTACTGGTAGTGTAGGTGTAGGTATGTTATGTGGAGTATGTAGAGGATGTAGAGTATCTAGAGGATGTAGAGTATGTAGAGGATGTAGAGGATGTAGAGGATGTAAGTACAGTATGTATGGGGCTCGGGCATCGTAGGGAGAAGACCAATTATTAGTATACCTAGTCTCGTGCAATCGTTTGAGCCTCGAGCAAAGTACAGTACAGTACTTAGGTACTTGATCTTTTCTACGTATCCAATTACTTACGGGGTACGTAGTCTCAAGTGTACCCGGACTAGGTCTCGATATTATTTCAAATACAATTCTTTTCTTTTGTTTGCTGGTCAGTCATCCTCTATTTGACTACTCTGGGGTTCACGCACAACTAGTGTGTGGTGGACTTTTGACATTTTATTTAGGGATGGCTAAGTTTATATTATAGATGGGGCTGTGAGTATTATTACTATACTGTTTGTTGAGTTGGGGTATTATGGTATTTGAGCGGATGTTAAAGAGAGTGAGAATTATGTTGGAGCTGCTAACTTCATATCAGACAACCACATTCCTTACTATATAACTGACTGTTTCTCTACTAACATTCTCCTATTGTAACAAATCCACCACCAGCAATTTTGTCTCCCATGTCCTCCATCACTAGCAAGCACTGCTTCATAGCCTGTCCCCAAGAAGATCCCTTTGCCTCTACTATGAGGACAAACTTCTCCTCCGTAACTTAAACCAGGTCCACCATAACCCGTCTCTCCATCTGTCGAAACATCCTCCGCAACTGTAATCTCTTGTGTCTGGTCGTGAGTATAAAACCGCCGAGTATTGGACTGATAATAGCATACACCAAGTCATTGACGTTCCCTCCTCTAAAATCCGGATCCCCTTCTGTAGGATATCATTGACGGGGGGTAAGTCTCGTAGGTTTGACCCAGCAATATGCATGTAGGTACAGTATCATTGACAATGGATTGTTCAAAGACAGAATAACTGCTATTGACATGAAAATGAAACGAGAAACGAGAAACGAATTCCCTGTGAGTAAAATATAATATAATAAGCAAGGCTAATATAAGAATAAGCAAACGCAGGTGGGTGACATTAATATATAGGTGGGTTTGTATTCACCCCTCCCCTATTTTATACAAGCACTCAAAAAAAATCCTCACCGCAAGACATCCTCACCGCAAGTCATCCTCACCGCAAGTCATCCTCACTGCAAGACATCCTCACCGCAAGACATCCTCACCGCAAGACATCCTCACCGCAAGACATCCTCACCGCAAGACATCCTCACCGCCAGACATCCTCACTCATGCTATTACTACTCACACCTCGTCCACTTCCTCCACCTCCTGCCCACTCCACCTCACCATCATCCTCTCCCTATCACCCAACCCCCGCCAAAACCCCTCCTTCACAAACATCGCCTGAACCCCACCTATAACCCTCTTCTCCAGCACCCCTGTCTTCTCTAACCACCCCCGCACAGTCTCCACCTCCGCCATCGTCAAACCTGGCCACAACACCCTCACCATCTCCGCATCCCTAATCCCCGGACGAGTAACCACCGTCCCTAGCACTGCAGCACAACATTTTCTCCACATTCCATGCACTAGGTTTCCCATGATATCATACCACAGTCTCACCGGTTCCTCTTTCCAATTCCTCGAGTTCGCGGCTGGTGGAGGAAGAGGTGTGATAGGGGGTTTATAATAAAGCTCCGTAGGGGAAATTGTGATGGGGAAATCAATCATAGCCTTCTCCATACTTCGCGTGCGATACCCGGGGACTAAGCCATGTATGCTACTAACATACTCCGACTTATCCAGGGTAATTCGTCTATTCGCGATAAGATTGAGCAACGCCATCATCGACCCATCATTCATAAACGGGCTTAGTGACATGGAAGGTAATTGTTTTCCTAGTGAAGTTGAGGTTTGGAGTGCACCAGTTATCCCTTTCCCTTTATTGTTAACCCCACTAGATGAGCGGAACTCCTCTTCCATCAGCTTTTCGAAATGCATTGCTTGCTCCCACATCCTACCTCCTACGGGAGCCCGAAGTGACAGGTGAAAGCGCTCCGTAAATTCGTAGTTGCGGCCAGGAACGAGCTTTTCTGCGTCTTTCTTGGGAGCTAAGGTCTTGTTTCCTGTCAAGAAGTAGAATGCGGTATCGACACTCTCCACAGAATAACTGCTCAACATCTCAAATGCCCTTCTTGCGTCATAAACCGAGATATCAGTCAAGATATTTGCCTTTATCAAGCTCTTAATGCATTCGATATTTGTTTCCGAGTCCTCATATGGCCTCTCATCGGATTTCGCCTCAAACATCTGGCATTCGTAGGGGTGGCTCGACATAAAATTCGTCCTCTGCGCTCCTGTGAGAGCAGGGTTGTGGTACTCGTCTCTCCAGGACGGCTTCTCTACGCGAATGTCGTACAAAGAGTTGAATGCTTCACGAGACTTTGTAAGGGAAGGGACAGATTTCGCATCTGGCACAGTGACGTTGTCTTTGAACCATTGGCAGTGCCATGGGAGATCAAAGTCACCAATTTCCCCTCTGGTAATCTCTGGCATCACCCCCCGTTCATAGGCATCAAGATATACCTCTTCAAAGTCAATCTGCAGTTTCTTCAGGTGGGTCTTGTGCGCATCTCTCACACGAGGCCAGCGGGCTTTGAGTGTAGGCAAATCATGGTCCGGAAATGCCTTCGCCACAAGCATCCAATCGATTCTCCTGTCAAAGCCACCAAAGAGCGTTCGAACAATGACGATAGCAGCCAGTAGGACATCATCTTGCTCATAGTCGAATAGATGCCTCTTCCTCGGGACAATTTGAGATTTCTGAGGCAACTCCTCCAACGCAGCAGCCTCTTCGTCTACCAGTTGACCATGGTGCAATTCTGCCATGGCCTTCTCCCTTCTAGTCTGCCTCGGCCCGACCAAGCGTCTACGTTTGGGCTGCTGTGCACCTTCAGACATATCCAATGCTTTCAATGCCTTTTTCGGCCGGCGGCCGTATTTCTTCGCAGTAAAGGGGTTTCCTTTACCTTTTCTAAAGTCTGGTTGGAAGATTAAATTGCTCATCGACGCTCTCTCCGGAACGAAATCCGTCGATCCTGAGGTATCTGGCCCTGGGCAGAAATGATTGATCATATTAAAACCAAAATAGGTATGCAATTCATCCTCGGCAAAGACCTGCTTAGTCTCCCAGGTATACACTCTCCTGATACCACTCAAGAAGCCCTTCTCCTGTGTTGGGTCAGGAATGCCATCTGCTGGATGAATGACCACGTTAGGGCCACGGCCAGGGCCAGGGGCTGGGACAAAGTTGGAAATGTGGTTCAGCTCTTGGACATCAGGCCTATCAACCAAACCTCCCCACCATTTTGATCCTTGCTGTGACTCTACCTCCATCTCATTGTCACTGGGAGCATCCCAAGCGTCGTTATCGCCCTCCACATAAGTAACGCATTTTGCAAGGGCAGTAATAGCAGCTCTTCGACGGCGGTACTCGAGGCGTTTCGCTGCCAGTTCTTTCTGTTCTGTAGTGAACCGTGGGAACTGGTGTTCCTTCTCAATCCGTGAAAGTCTCTTTTGACGGGCAGCTTCTGCTCTCTGTGCTTGGAGAATTTGCCGCGGTGGAACGAACATTCTCTCAAACTCGACAGACTCAATAGCTCCTGGCTGGGTAGGCAATCCCCTCACAGAGCTGGCCAATTTCTGGGCCTCCTTGGGAATTTCAGTACCCTCCGGAAACCACAAATTCCCATCTGCTGCCACGATGTTATTCTTCATCTCCAAGATCAACGGATGGTTGAGGGGCAGTTTGGAATCTGCCAATATCCGTTTCGTCTGCCGCAGACCTCTTGAGTTGATGAAGTTGATAACAATTTGGTTTATTTTGCCATTTCGCTGCAGAGATGATACGAGGCTAACCATCAACCTCCTATCAGGTTGGCCAGCTTTGGGGTTTTTTCTCTTATACCTGCTCTCGAAAGCATGCTTGATTTCCAGGCCACCTGGGAACACCCCTCCATTCTCTTCCATCAACTCCAGGATCACCCTTTGTCTGGCAATCATCAACATACCGCCTGCTGAGCCATACGACATCTTGGGAGTATCATCAATCTCCTCCAAGACCATGGTTGGCTCTGACCGAGGTAGCCTGTATTTTGTAGCAGGTTTGTTCCTGTACATTTTACCTTTGAGCATCGGAATCGGCATACCCTCTGCCGTAGTGGGTATGATTACTGTAGGAGTACCCTCCGGTGAGACTGACTGAGGCGGTGGTGAATCCTTGTGAGCTGGTGCTGGCAACTTAACGGTAGGAGCTAGCAGAATGGCTTCCTCCATAGCGTCCTCAGATGCTGTGAACCATGTAGAGCGCCGCCTCTTTGCCCGCTCAGGTGGCGCCATTGTTGGCTGTGCACGCTGTAATGCTTTGCTTTCCGTATTAGAAGTTACCACTGGAGTTGGTACTACAGATTCCTCAGTCTCTGATGGCACTTCCTGTATAACTGGTGTCACCGCCTCGAGTGGTGATGCATCTACCATTTCGATATTGATAGACTCACCATCGTTCCCCACCTTAAGCAGCTCCTTTGGAGCCTGGGGGGTATTGAGAAGTTTAGCCTTTGCTGCTCGAGCCTTAGGAGTCCTCGCAACTGTCTCCCTGGTAGCCGCATCGGGGCCTGCAGCTTCCGGAAGTGTACCCCCCACGCCTCCCACAGCTAGCACTGTTGGTGCAGCTGGTGGTGCGGAACCCGCAGCCTTCATTTTGGGAGGCCTTCCTCTGCGTTTCGGTGCTGGAGCCTCGACCACAGGCGTCTGGGGAGCGGGGCTTTGTGGGACTGAAGGCTGTGAAGCATGCACAACATCATCAGCAGTAATTATAGGAGCATCTTCCACGGGTGGGGGAGGAGGTAAGTGCTGAGTTTCTTTCGGGTGGGCAGCCATCTCGCTGTGTGCTGCAGAGGCTGCATCCTCCATATCAACATCAACCCCAGTGAGCTCATCCGCAATGCACGCCACCACTTGATTTTCTTTACCTTGCTCGGTAACCGCGATGTCTTCGCCCAGCAACCCCACGACAGACAATCCCACGAATCGCTCAGACTCAGTAGGCATGGGCTCCTCTGGTAGAACCGGTTTGACTCTTTCTTCTGGCTCAATGCGAATCCTGGGTACGTATCGTGATGGCTTTCTGGGGTTCTTCAGCAGGTGGTCTGGCTTCTTAGGTCGGCCCCTGGGCTTTGGTGAGATAGGTGTACCATTGTCATCTAATTTCACTTTCTTCGACGGTGGTGGCGGTGGTGGCATTTCCTTTATCTCAATGTCCTCTGCAGCTCGTTTCCTAGTCTCTTTGAGCCAGTTCGGAGGCCTTCCTCTCCGCACCGTGCCATCTGTATTCTTCACCCCTGTGCCCTTTGGAGCTCTATTCGACCCGGACCATCTGACAGAGGATCTGCCACCTTCTGTAGTTTCGATCGTGTATCTCCCCTTCAGGATATGGGCACTTTCAGGTGCAGCCAGCTTCTCCTGAGCCTCCTTGATCGTGCAAGAACCATCACCCTTCAGTAACCTTCTCTTGTCAACAAAGGAGAAACCCAGGTCATCGGTAGCAACAGTAACCCTTTTAGGTGCAGTCTCTTCTTTTTCCCTTTGCTTCTCCTCTTGCTTCCTCTTGCCTTTGACATGAGCCTTCTTAGGGCCACCCACAGGTTTCCCAAGGCCAGCCTTGACGAGCTTGTCATGCCACCGGTAGGAGAAGTAGCGGTAGTGAGTATGCCGACCCTCAATGCCAGTTTCACGGATAATGGCGAGACGGAGAAGGTGGGGTGGCTGGGATTTCAGTGGGTTATCGCCCAAGCGGCGGAGGACCTGATCGAGGGGGCGGTAGTAGAAGCGGCCAGCTACGATCTGGTGAAGATCCTGCAAATAGTACATCTACATTCAGCGATCGTCCTCTAGGCCCAGATACAATCCCCAAGGCTCAGATACAAGAGAACGCACTTACCATACTTGAAACCCCATCCACCCCAGCTGCATCCACCGCATCATAAATTATGTTCTCCAAACTCCTCTCAGGCACCCATGATGGTATAATTCTTGAGGACTCTTCAACTAAGTCTCCCTCAACATTTTCTAACTTCGCAACAGCATCATCGTCAAGTTCATCATCCTGGTCATTATCCTTCTCACCGTCATCACCTTCACCTCCATTCTCGTCGTCAGCATCGTCAGCATCCCGTTTTAAGGTTACGCTCAATGTCTGCTCCCAGTCTTGTTCATTAGGTTCTCTGATCAATTTAATACACCTCGCAAGACATTTATCTGTGAAGCCTGTTGGTATGGTTCTGGTCTTCTTGTGGCGTGTGAGTTTGAGAGGAACTCTGATCCGTTTCAAGCAGCCAGTCTTCTCAACTCGACGGATAATTCTAGCGAATGCTCGGAAGTGAAATCTCGATTTGTCCATTCCCTATATTAAACCCAGTCAGAGGCTAGATACTGTATACAGGCTATGACGTGGAGCGGGTACCAATTTACGCTTGATATCGCTATGCATCAAGACTTGGTTCTTTGCCTGTCTTAGTATCGCAAAAATGGCCTCTACCATTTTCCGCACATCCACAGTATCTCCTGTCCATTGAGCATTCGAACTGTTCTTGTCCACCTTCGTACCCGCTTCTACTGCTTTGTTTTTTAGTTTGTTCTCCTTGAGGTCTCGCAAGGTGGCGTAACTCTGAAGGGTGAGCTTGCTGGTCCGTAATTTTGCTGCAAGCACGTTGACCTTCTCAATGTAGCCCATTTTGGCAAGAGCTGCTGTGCGAGGCCCCACTGAACGGGCATCTTGGTTCGTCACCTTGGTGAGGGTGGGTTGGAGGATCCCTTTCTCACGATGCCTGCCAATCTCGGTGAGGAGATCAAAGAACTTTGGGGGTATCTACATGATAGAGCCTGAGCATATATATATATATATATGACTGAATCATTGATTTAGTTCCTTACCTTCTTGTGATCCACACCGTGCCCAGTGAGAGCTTTCCACCGTCGCTCTATGGAGGCATATACTCTCCATTTTTTCACTTTCGCGACTTTTGCATCCTCATCTGCGATAGGGTCTTTGGCAGCCTGGGATCCAGTTTCAGTAGCTTCGGATTCACCCTCAATTGCCTGAGACGAAGTCTCTACAGCTTGTGATCCAGTTTCCACATTATCTCCTATGACACCTTCAGTGCCCTCATCATCCGCGATATTCTCCGCCTCTTTATGGGTATCCGCCTCAATGTTCTCGTAACCCTCCTCCACTTCTTCCAACTCTAAATCACTTCCTTCATTATTTTTTCCCACTTTGAAGCCTATGTCGCTGATCAACCGCTTCCAAATTTCCTTGCGGAGTTCAAGGTCAAGGGCCTGCGTAGGAAACAAGTTCGAATCATCAACTGCTTCTTCAGCCTTGGGGTCGTCATTTGACAAAACAGCGGGGCCCGATTCAAAAAGATTTGCTATTCGAAACCTCCGCTGTCTGTGGTTGTGATAAAACTGCCCAGCATAATCAAACAACTTAGGTATGGATGTACCTATGCATATTTTGGTGTCAGTATTGGTCTATGGAAATTTTGAACATAATATATGCGGCATGTCTTTGTTGGTATGTATGACACCGAATTCATGAATGAAAAAAGCCAAACCTAGCACCAGCGGGAATCGAACTCTCTCACTAAACGCAGTCAGTCTGATCTGAAAGCGGTCCTCTGCATTGAGGCTTAAAAAATGATATCTCGATGTACATTTGCGGGTACCACAAAAACAATGACAGTTCTTCTTCACCGAGGACACGTTCTGATGCCCCGCAGCCCTATCAATGCGCAATTGACTCATAAGATAGTAAGTATAGAGAAAGAAGGCTTACCATGGTCTCCATCAAGAGCTATCTCGTCTAGGACGTACGAGACGAGAGCTTCAATGCTCATGCTGGCTGGGATGAAATAGGTGTATCGTATGTGTTGGGGTGCAGAGATGTTGAGGTTGTGGAGGTTCTGCGGAAGTATGCTTGGCGCTGAATCACTTCGAGCCTCTGTCTGACCAAATATTTATTTCTTTCAGCCGAAACTAGGCCTATAAACCCCTAGCCTGGTTGCACGGAAGACGATAAATTACAGTACCCTGGTAGTCTGGTTAGGTACCTCAAAA
>Ga0307514_10003347_pt1 | contig 15503 bp, 16 predicted proteins | sample 16_EM_MG_FD_203088 | JGI IMG/M metagenome (GOLD analysis project Ga0307514, IMG submission 203088) | Populus trichocarpa ectomycorrhiza microbial communities from riparian zone in the Pacific Northwest, United States - 16_EM | ecosystem: Host-associated > Plants > Roots > Unclassified | place...
TCACTGGGTGCCAGGTTTGCCTAGACACCGATGGTATACTGTGCACCAACACTTCCCCCCAAACCGCACACAGGGATCAAATCAACAATTATGCTCCTGGTAAACTCTTCAGGGCCAATAAACTAAATATCAAACTGCGGCGGCTGGGGCTCATATCATTGTAAGTAACCATTGAATACCCTTCCTTTTGTCCCAGCGCTCTCTCAGGGAATCGAACTTGTGCTCCATGCGCACCGGGCTCATAACCTGTTGGAGAGTATTACCGCTAGGACAAAACGTGATCACTGGGGTGCCAGGTTTGCCTAGACACCGATGGTATACTGTGCACCAACATGTCTGCCGTTATAAAATAGGGCAGTTTGGCTCTCGGCACTAACCGAATTGGGTAGTCATAATTAGTTGCAAAATAACCCTCAAAGGCACACCAGGAGCAAATTATAAAAATTCAAAGGTTTGATACAGTTGAGAGTTGAGCTCATTCATGTGTGTGTGGAGAATGAATTTCGCTGGGCATAGATAAACACTTAGTAGATAGGGGGTCAATTCGCGGCAAGAGCTAATACCTCCCCTAGGCGATGTCACCAGCTACATCTCCCTGTCTTTTTTTCTTTTATTAAGGAGTCATTAATCGTATTGAGCCTATCTAGAATATGACGGATCTCCCTGTCTTGGGAGATAGGGAACTAAGCTCACTAGGCACAGTATTAGATGCAGAATGAATTTCACTGGCAACAGCTACTTCTATCTGAGAACTTGGTGAATGGGGAATTGATTGATTTCACGAGACAATGTCAGTATCTCTGCCAGAATATACCAGATGTTGGAGTGAGTGTGGTAGTGTTGGAATGAGGTAACCCTGCGCCATGCGTGTTTCGGTGTTAGGGAAACTGGGGACGTGATGTGTTTCTCGGACATAAGGAAATGACATTGAGCGAAGGAGTGTGAAATGGTGAGATTGTTTCCCCTTAGTTAGTCTCCTCCTCCGGCTCATAGCCTTAGGCTCCACAGACGTATAGACTTCCCGCCCAAAAGCTTCCGTCTGATCACCGAGTTCATTGTGTTCGCTCAGCGTCTGCATTATTTAAACAAATGAAGCGCCCGACCTTACAGATGGGTGGTGGTGTATTACGTATATGGGGGAACCTCAATGCAGGGAGGGTTATTAAGGATGTCCTAGGAGGCAGGCCAAAAAGGGAATTGGAAGACACTCACTATAAAGCATAGGGCATGAGTCAATATTTTTTTTTTTTTTGTAGAAATGGTGGAAGTGCGTGAACCAACTCAATGTGAAATTCGACAAGACTAGGTAGAAGAAGAATATCGAGTACTGGGATTCCCAGGAGCTGCAGTCCATCGGCATATTCTCGATAGGATAAATGTGATCAATGATTCTTTTAAAAAAAAAAGTATCACCCTTACTATATTGAGACTGTACTGTAGGAACATATGAAGGGGGTGAAGCAGCAGGCTGGAAGACGGAGGAGACAGCATTGGTAGGAAGAGTGACACCGGCCTAGTATAGCACTACCTTTTTTTTTTTTGAGTCTATACGTCTACCGGTATGGCCATGGAGTCTGAGGTTATGAGACGGAGTATAGTACCACTAGCGTATGAGCAAGCCTTCCCAATGTACACGAGTGCAAGGCAGATGAAGTGGAGCTAGGGGCCCTGAGAACATAATAACGGATTGGGGGCCACTGTAGGAACGGCCAGAGGTGTGAATCCTCTGAGTCTACTTACCTATCCTATCTATGACAACTATGCTACCTGTGACTAAGTTACCTACCTCGAGTCCTTACAGCCACAGAAGCTGTGAAGACATCGGACAGGGCAGGCACCCACGGCCATAGTGCCCGAGGGTGGGAGGTGGCAAAGGGGGGAAGGTGGAGGAGATTTGGGAGGACACAGAATGGTGCAAGAGAGTGGTGAGATTTGTACATAGCTGGGGGAAAGGGGACGCGAGAAGGATGCGGCGCGGCCCCTCACTATAGTTTATATACGAAGAATGAGTTATTGTTCTGGGCACCTTCGACCCACTAGTAGGCATCTAGTTACATACATGGAAAGAGGAAATTGAAAAGATATTGCGGAGAGAAAGGAATGTGGGCATGTACCTACCCACGTGCACGGGACGTTTCTGCATGCACCTACAGAACTGTTTATATTTAACAAGATCTACCATGTTCATATAGTTAGAGTAGGCTGGCCCAGCTGCATGAACACCGGCTGTCTACACGTATGGCATCAATTAACTGGTTATGTCGCGATTGTGGAAGGAATTGGCCCGCCATGGTCATAAGTCCACTGTGGGTATAACTAGACTGGGGGAGTGGAAAGGGTTGAGGTATAGTTACAGGTTATGGGCTTTAAGGCAGCACTGTTTGTCCATCAGATTTTTACCAAACGCGGTATACTATAACGTTAAGAGGTGACATGTGGATTGCTAATTTATCCTTAATGCGGGGGCAGCTAACTCAGGATCAATCGAGGTACGTACATGTATGCATATGATAATTTGCACATCTCCCTGTGCGTGAGCTCCCATTGGGTTCCACGACATATAACGTATTAGCACCTTGCATCGGCCCAAATAAATTTCTGCCTGAATCGGCAGCTCTCCATTGGAAGTGGAAGCGAGAAGCAGGCTCCCGTGTCTAGATCCAGGCGGCTTGCAAAAGCCGGGGTGATGCGTCATCGCAAGGTACTCTCGCGAAATACCTGTAGGTATTCCTAAACACAGGGATTCAAAATCCTGTATCTACAGTATATAGGTTCAAAAAGGTGGGAGGGGTTGAAATCCCAGCGCCCGTGGCCGTTTGGGTATAAAACTACCATTGATCGCAGTGCCATTGATCTGTCTTCGTACTCATCGGCTCGTCGCCACTTTCTATTGAATACTTCTAGATCTCTCCATACCCAAGACCACACAATCACCCGATGTCTTCCGATCGTGACCTTCCATCCAAAAATGGTGGCTTCGCTTCTTTTCCCATCTGGGCGTACAAGTATGGCCAGTATACAATTACCCACATTTCCATTGCCCAGGATGCGCAGGGGCGTATCATTCAACACACTCCAGGCCTCCCAAGCCGCGGCGGAAATATCATCGTGGATCTTGACCGTAATCCAAGTCGTAACGGATTTGCTCTGGTAGGCTGGAATCAAGATATGCAAGGGGGCAATCCGCTCGAGGTTCGTTCTATTCCCATTGACCCATAGTGTGAAATTAAAGGTGGCACCTTGATGGAGGAACTGATGCCAATTGTCGTCAAGCTTCGTATTTACTGGACTGATACATCTGGTAAAGTCTTCGAGGTAGGGAACAACAATCTTAGAGCTCAGGTTGGAGATATGCAAACCTACTGCTAACGTAGGGGTACATGATTCACTGCAGCGTTGCTTCAGTGCCAATGGTGGACTTGATGCCGTCTGGTATGATGGCTCGCTCCATGGTCAATTCACTGCAGCGCGATATTCTGGTATTGCCGCGAATTCACAAAGCGGCTCCAAAACCCGGGTATACTTTCAGGATGATAAAGATCAAATTCGCGAGCTTTACAAAGAGGGGGGAGATACGTTCGACCCCTTCGTCCTTGTGGAAAGGACCCGCCCAGCAGCACTGAAAGGAACTCGAATTGCTACTGACTCAAACGTGAATGGCGCCCCCGAAGTTTATTATCAGTCGCCAACCTTGGATTGGGTGCTCGACGGTGCTGGTGGTTCGTACCACCTCCTCACTCTTGAATCGAAGGTATATTGTGATAAATAATTAATGTCTATGAGCATAGTTCAAACAAATTTCAAGCCAGCGGACGAATTCCCATACGCTCCTGGAGCACCAATCGCCGTAGCTGGTAGTGTTACTCAGGGGGGGGCAAGGGTTTTCACCATTAATAAGGAAGGAAGATTGGTTGTCACGGCCTATGACAAGGCTAACTTGTCCTGGAAGCCCTCTGCTGAATTGGTCAAAACCCAGCCTACCCGCCAGATTTGGGTTACCAATCACCCTCAGCCGTATTATGGGCAGCTGTTCCGTCACGCCACCACCGCGTTTCTCTCCCAAAGCAGTAGCGAGACAGTAATTACTCGGGTTGGATTCACAGATACCACCTTTGAGGGTTGGGATGTCCTTCCAAACGATGCCTAAGCTGAGAGACTTTGGATATTCAAAACAGCTTTGGAAGGGGGAAGGCTATGAGTGGTTTATGTATGGATTTGGAGATTCAAGAAATTGGGCCTGTGTTTGATGAAATAAAATACTCGATTTAACCATATTTTTGCATATGCACTTTGACCTTCACCTAGGCTTGCCCCACCCCGCTATGCCTTGCTAAATTAGTTTGACCCAAGAGAGTAAAATAAATCAACTGAAAATAATCAAACGCCCGTTCCTCGATTCCTAGGCCTTGTCCATATCTTCATTCACCTTGCCAGCAAGTACGTTGGGCTGGCCTTAGGCTCCACAGATGTATAGACTCAGAAAAAAAAGAAAAAAAAGAAAAGATGGGCGCGTGGAACCAGCTACCTCTGTGATGTACCAGTAATTTTTTTGGGGAAAAATCAGCCAAGCTATCTAGCCTATGACGAGTGTTGTACCAGTATGATGTGGACATTCTTATCGCGCGAGATATGTACAAAAATTAGGAAATCCGAGCGAGGCTTAAGAAATTCTGTGATGACAGATTGATGTTGTTCCCTTCGAGTCATGTCTTGTAGAGTCTCAATATCTTGGTTCTCTGGATATAGCACCGCCTCCAGCTCGCTCGCCTTTCTGTCAATTGAGTTGGGGGCAGCCTTATAGGAAATTCTATGTACATCATCAACATCAGGATCAGATTCCTGAAGTGGAGCAGACTAGTAGGTATCTAGAGCGCGGATTTCTTCTCGCTCTTGTTCCGCACGAGTTTGGACCTGCTTAGGTGACATACTGTAATTACCTGCTTTATACATAGTATTCTCATTAATATATTTTCACAATCTTTACATAAAACAGCAGGTGAATGATAATTTATCTTAACAGAGCAGGTGTAGGCAAGTGTAAATATGACATATTGTTCACTTGATTCCGATCAGAGTTTGCTGAGAATCAATGTGCACAAGGTGGTTGGGGCGATGTGGTGGCTCTGGCGGTATAGATATTACTAAGCCAATAATTAAGAAGCTTTCCTATAACAAAAGTTTCTTATGTCTTTATACAAACCTCGTCGGATCCTAGAGGGACCAGGGGGTCGTTGCTTATATCGCAGGGTTTCTTGTACCAAGGGTTACTTATAACACGAGATTACTGTATAAATGCAGAAGGATTAAGAATCAATAACGAAATCCGGCCCACCACTGGCCCAAATCCCATGAGAGCACTCCCAGCTTGTCAATCTAACAGCCGAATAGCAAGGGCCTGGCAAAATCCCTCCCGAGTAGAGCTGCTCCCTGTTAGTTTCTGTTTCATTCCTCGGCCAATGCGCCTGTGGAGGCCCCTTCTCAACCTTTAAAATTCCGGCACTACAATACCCAAGGGCCTTTGACGAACTCCCCTTCTTGACATAATAATGGGAGCATACTGTACCTTCCTTGGAATCAAACTTGTACATGGCACAGTTTGCTGAACCCAGGCATGTTTCGCAGCACCAGTACAAGGTGGGTGCCCAAGCTTGATTCAAAGCAAATTGGTAATGTACACCTTGCAGTTCTTGGTTCTGGAGGGCAGAGTCAGGTATGTAGGCGAGCTCATGGCCCTGCGACCAGATACCATCCTCGCAGGTATTTTTGTAAATCAATCGGAATAACTATTGAGTAGAGGTCTTGAACTTACGGGGATGCAAGCCAATCTATCCAATCCATGTGAATGGTAGTGCAAATGTTGATGATATTCAGGCTCGGGCTGGGATAGTATTGTACCACGGTGGCCGTTGTCGTGGCAACAACGAATTGGTTTTACGTTAAAGCGATATTAACCCTTGCGATCTTGGGCAACGTACCAGTTGTGGTACTTTTTGGGGGCTCAGCTCTTGCCCCACCGGGAAAAGTTAGCAAGTTTAAGGAGAGCCCAAGTAGCTTGTGCAGGCGAGGAAGCATGACTGTACGGCAACTGTACCAGGGGTGAATTATGGGAAACACTTGAGCGCGAGCCTGTCCACCTGTCAACTAGACCTGAGAAAGGCAAACATGGTGGAAGGAAGACGGGATTTATATAGAATGCGAGGCACCCCTGGAGACATTGAATAGATATGTATCGTACGTATGCTGTGGAATATTATAACACTCAGCAATACTAGTCTGGTTGTGTAATATAACTATGTAGCTAAAAACGGTTCGTCTCTAAAGTTAAAATCATGTTCCGTACAAGCTCCAGGCCATGCCTCAGCACCGACAGAATTAGGTAATAGTTGCAACTGGACTAGATAATAAACTTCCATCCGTATCTATTTTGAGTTATTTCTAACCATCTCAAATGATTTCCGAATGAGGAAGCAAGCCTACACCCCAACAGTAAACCATTTCCTTGACATTCCCTTGAAATCTCCTTTCCATGTCCATCCCATTTTTATAGAATTTCTGGGACCTGCTAATCGCTTCATTCAAAATTAAGCTTTGCGCTAGTGATTCGTAAGCGACATAAGTGACCACATGCCATAGGTACCGGTATGCACAACTCACATTTTTTTCGCCAACGAAATTGCCCATCTGTGCATGAGCACTTGGTGTTCCTCAACACGGAAGTTTCCGGGGTGGGTAGGGTATGTACCAGGCTAACCCAAAGAGGCGCAACCAAACACCTGTACCTATAGGTTAGTCTGGTTAGCATTGTATAGGTAGGATCTGAACCAGGAAATGGAAATAAGGAAAATAAGGAACTGGTTAGGGAATGATCCGTGACCATACAGGTTCAACAATTTAGAAAATAGGCAAGACTTTTTTGTTACCCTGAACTCGCCCTAAGTGTAACCACAAACTTGGAAACTGAATGGTCGAGGAAGTTAAGACCCCCAAAGCAGTCAATGTTGTTTTGTATAATTTACATCCTGGCTTCATAGTACAGTTACTCTCTGTTAATTACAAGATGTCCCCAACTTCCTGAATGGGGCTCTTGCAGATTGGGTTGCTATTGGGATTCTCAAACCGTACTGGCTTGGTTCAAAGATTAATTAAGTCCCAGTTATTATGGTAGTTATGGGATTCGGATTTGTGGAATAATAGCAACAAATATAACGTTTAGTTTTGCCACCTCAGGTAATGTTGGTAGATATATGTACAGTATACTAGACAAACCTGGTACCCGGTGATCACGTTTTGTCCTAGTGGTTATAGCCTCTAACAACTGATTTATATATGCAAAAACCAATACCGTAGAAACTGCCGGATAAGACTGCAGTCTTAAACTCGGTACGGCAGCTTGACAGTAAAAAACGTACGGTCTTATTTATAGCTACGGTCTTATATACAGAGATTTTCCTAACCCATGATTTCCGCCCTAAATCTAACCGACCAAGTTAAGAAGAAGTACCGCATCTACTGGCGAATAACGGTCCATGTCGCTTTTCAAGACATAGGCCGAGCTCACGCAGGAAATTCGATATACAAGGTCTCTATGTCTTGAAAACCGACATGGACCTTTGTTCGCCAGTGGATGCGGGTAATGGACTCATCCGAGTCGCTATCAGAATCGGATCTGAAGTATCCATGTCGGAGGTGGTGACTGGCAATTGAACTTGATAGTTGACTAGACCTCGAATATTGATGTCGTGGTCCTCAGAACCATCAATAGCAACTGTGATACCACACTCTCGCATCCTCTGTTATTCTGATGCAAGTACTGGCAGTGCTGGCTCAGATTTATTTAAGCTCAAGCGTAAAAATTTCGTATTTCGTGGTCTAATTACTGTAGATGACCTGGTTCTAGCATACAGTCTTATTCACAGTGCTTTCCCTGGGTTTCGCCTACCCGCTAAAACGTACGGTCTTACTTACAGGTACGGTCTTATAAGGTTATACAGTCTTATCCGGCAGTTTCTACGGTATGGCATTACACCACCTCCATCACCTCTATTGATCCCCACTTACATAATCTGGTTTGATATTCTGAACTGTACTAGCTCTATGATTCACTTAGTTATGACGCCTTCCACTTATAACCTGCGCTGCTTTTGACTTGAGACACGCTAGCGACCACTGGCTTAGGGACTTAGGTTATGCATCGACACTAATAGAAGTCCATTCCGGATGAGAATCCTATCATTTTTGCCTACGCAGTCATATGCTGGCAGATAATACATACTTATTGAGTAGTATTTTGTGCTTCTGGGGCTCCTGAGAAAATGGATACCAAAGCCAACGTTAACTAACGCTTAAGCTCCTATGTTTCACCCGGAATGGTGTATTGGTGTGTGCAGGGAGGCTATCAAAAAACCGCATGAATTAATTCTCCCGTTTAGATATGAGCTAAGCTTGGTTCGGCACCGGTGCATCTCTCGAATGCTCATCGCATGTAGGTGGTACCTGTCGGTTGCCATTATGGTGTGTTACATGCGTTGATGCATTGATTTGGCATAGGCCAATTGTGAGAGGCGAGGCTGGATGGCGAAATAGTTTGCTCTTTTGACTGCACTGGATGATAGGTGGCATGGCAGGCAAATTTCGTTCTTCATATTTCCCAACTGTAGCAAATACGCCACTCCAGTTGGTGGTACCATTGAATTTATATCCTCAGTGAGGCTGCGAGAAGTACTGGCTCTGGATGGATACTACCAGCTGCATGCCCGAATGACTGTATCATACAGTCCATGTTTTGAGAATACTCATCACTAAGTCTCTAAAACCCGTAGAGATCATAGCAATCTCGTAGAATTAAAGTGAGTGCTCGAGGAGTTCTCCACAAACTATGTATATTAATAGTCACGGCAAACGGTAATGCTAATGCGAGCCAGAGGTTTCCAATCGCAAGTCCTTTGACCGCAATTGATAAACCAGCTCCAGGACGCCCCACGGATAGAAGATTGATACTAGCATTGGAATTACAATTTATTGACCAAGCCGAGAGAAAACCCCTCAACGAGCGGAGCTTCCCAATATAGACATCGAGTTATGGCATGGTACGCTCCTCTCGCCGCTCTTTTGGTAACCAGAGGTTAGCTTAAGGCTATTGTGAATTCTAGTTTCAGTGCAAGCTCTCGGGGTAAAGCTATGCGTCATTCTGCTGCTGTGCACCCTGAGTACGTAAAGATTGAGGGCTATCAAGTAGCTATGTGTACCATGAATGAGATGGAGACATATCAGGTTGGGCCGCTGGAGGGAGTCATTACAGCTTATCAGGTTGTAGTATAAGGCGGCATGATGCATTTTAAGTTTGCGCATGAGGCATTATATTGGAGATGGGGGACAAGTGAGATCCGCACTAGTATGTTAGGGTTTTGATTGATGGTTTACTCCTGCATTATTCTCTAGCACGGTAATCGAAGCTTCCAGTCAATCGGAGCTCTTTCTCAATGAGCTCCCGTCCTTAGCGGGCTACAAGTCGCACACAAATCCGGGTGCAAGCAAAGTATTTATGCTACCGCCCTTCCCCCATTTCCCCTCTTCTTTAATCCCCTCTCATTGCCATCCAGCTCGCTCCCAATATTCACCACATACGCGATTGTCTCCACCCAAGCCAAAAATTACTTCTGGGTATCGAACTCCACAACAAACATGCCTCCAAAGAAGACCGACACTAAGGCCACTGCTAAGGAAGGTAAAAAGGCCACTGGCACTAAGCCTGAGACTATTAAGAAGGCTGCCGGTACCGGTGACAAGAAGGAGGGTTCAAAACCAGCAGCCGAGAAGGCAGGCAAGAAGGCATCGAAATAGACATGAGATAGTCACAGCTTTGTAAGTCCTCCCACCACAACCCACACACTCTCTATTTGGTCAATGCTAATTAAGATCTTCTGGGACTAGGTGGGGCAGTGGAAGGACAAGACAATGTAATATTTACAAGGCAACAAGTGGGCAACAGACACCCCCCGGCGTTTTGCCCACTTGGCCTTCAATTCTCCGAGGAGTTTCTTGTCATTCTACTAAACTCTACTCTCGCACTCAACTATATCCCTAAGAACTAGTGCACGGTAGATTGGTAGACGGTGTCATGAGGCCAATGCCGTCATCTCTCAATTGTGGTTGGGTATCTTCCAGGATCTTTTTTTCTCTGATTTTACATCCATTTCTATTTTTACTGCATCCTTATCATGTCTTGCTAGGCCTTTAAACTGGGACCACTTGTTGGAGATTGCGTCATGGATATATAGGAGTATGGGGAGGGGTTGTACTTCCTAGCTTGGTTAATCAAATCTGCAACTGTTCCCTTTAAATTCCATGCCACGAGCTCATTGGCCTTACTTACACCTGTGCGTCCTGTCGTATACCTCTGCATCTAGCAATGGCCCTGATTAGGTGTACCTATCATTGTATGTACCTAGTATGCATATGTGTCATTAGCCCGGAATATTTAGTTGTCTCTCACACCGGCCGTTCTGGGATAATATTGGGTTACCGTATGTCTCCCTCTACTGCTCCCCATAATGGGTCGGGCATGGGTCCAGACAAGGCACGCGTATATGACTAGCTATATGTATACGTAAAATTCAGGCATTCAATGACTCCCATGGCCTAGCCCAATCTTCGGGCTCTCTCACAGACAATGAGAAGGCAATGTCGGTGGGCCCGTGTTATACCCCTCAGAACCCATTTTGGGGCTTGGGGCTCAAAGCCCTTTCACAAGGCCTACATCACGGGGCCTGGGGAATAAGAAGTAACAGAACTCACCCGTAGCGGGCCAGGACTAACTAAATCCCCATCCATATTGTGCCTCAAGTCCCAAGCTCCACCACAAACAGAAGCCCAGGTTTGTGTATACTAGTATCAGCCACTCTCAGGGCCCAACCCAAAAGGGCAGACGAGGGCTTATCTGAATAGGCGTCATAGGCTGAGACTGCACACACTGAATAAATGAATTCCCCCCCTGGATTGTAGTTACCCTGAAATCAGTTGCCAAATTGGGCCCATCCATCAAGTTTATCTGTACAGAAGAGGTAACAACTAGAGCGCTCTGTCGGACTATTTCAGGGTGCGATCGTAAAAGTCGTGTTTCAGAGTCAACATTGCCAGTGTCTAAGGTCAATAATTTTTGCCCCCATTTTGTGTCACAGGTGGGTTTTGTTGACGATAGTAGGGCCGGGACTTTGATGATAACTCATGGGAAATAGAGGGCTGTTACAAGTGATTTCAAGCAGGTACCTCAGGCAAATACAAACGGTTATTACCCTTTTCTTTAATATCCTTTAGACACATCACGGTTAATTTTATGTCATGTCTTGTGCCACACACACGGTCTGTTTAGGCTTAGTCTGGTTGGATTTGGCTAACACCACCAAGAGCGCTAGAACAATAACAGTTAGCAGTCCCCACATACCAATACAATACCTCACCTACCCATCGCTGGATAAATTTTCCGCAATACGCCTATATTATCGTGCTGTGACGCGATTATCATACCGGAAAAAAGTCCTGGTACCCAAAGCAAAATAAATATAAGCTCTCATCTTTGACTCTGCCAGTCCGCAGATTAAGTGCTACTTATCACTTGCGCGGCAATACTTTATTAAACCTCGTCGGCGATTTTCAAAGTACGAACCAGTCCCCGACCCATACAAGCCAAGCCCATTCCATGACCGGTACCCGCCCCCCCAGATCCCTATCCCCGGGTAGTCCTACATTTACACGCATCAAATCTAGCCTTTTCTCCTTCCTCGGCTCCACAACCTTCCGCCGTGGCCGGCTTTTGTTCTTCATCCCCATTCTCGCCATCGTTACTACGCTGTCAACGTTGTTCGCGTACCGCGTCAGTATATCTGAACACGTCCTCAACCCCCAGGATCTCGACAATGTTTCGCATCATTCCATAACTGGTCTTCCAGAGCCAGCTCCTCTGGTACCGCATCACGCTTATATTTTCTATGCTACAAACTACGACTATTCCTGCTCCACACTGGTCAATATCAACCGCTTGCTTACCCACCCAACAATCAAGACCAAGGATGCCAGGATTGGGGTATACCTATCGCGCGGCATGGAGTACGGGACAAACGAGGAGCAGGAGTTCTCGAAGTTTTTCGACAAGCTGGCAGAGACTACTCGGGGAAGGGTTTTCATCGTACGAGCAGAGCCACCGCAGAATAAACTCAAGGACCCAATGCCTCATTACAAGGATGTTCTGCTCAAGCTGGTTCCGTTCGATCTCGGAGTTCGGGATGTAGCGAATACTACCGCCACGGCGCCGCGATGGAATGCATGGGGCGAAGCCGGGGAGCAAAAAGTGGATAGAATGATCATTATGGACTCTGACCAGCTGATAATGCGGAACTTGGATCATTTGTTCGAATTGCCTCCGGTGGAGATCGCCGCGCCAAGGACTTACTGGGGCAATAGAGAAGTCCCATTGGGCAGTACGACGACTCTGATGGTTGCTCGCCCGAGTAAGAGTTTATGGAAAAGGATGGAAGACGCTATGGGGACATTGCGGGTGGGGGAATACGATATGGATCTTGTACAGCGGGTTTTTGGGAATGAAATTATGACTTTGCCAGGGAGGTATTGCACGCTTAATAGTCACTGGGAAGTCAATGACCAACCGTTTTGGTACCACCATGAAGCAGATGAAAGAGTCCATTTGGACGATCAATTAGCGTGGGAGAAAGTGGTCGGGGAAACCGCAAGTGCGGAGGATGGTTTTCCGATGATGAGCACAAATTACACAAAAGAAGACGGTGCACAGAAAGGGGATAGGAGGGAGTGGGCGGAAGACAAGGGGGTTGGATTGTTGTGGGACGCGGAAGTCGTGCACTTCACAGCGCTGGGAAAACCATGGTCATTTTCGGTTGGCGATGTTAGATTCAAGAGGCCAAAAGCGCACTGGGTGTTTGCGGAAATGTTTGGGGAGTGGAGGAATGCTGCGCGGGCATCGTGCCCGCAATGGGCGCGTATATACGGAACCTCGGAGGAGTTACGAAGGCATGTAGCATCGGGAGCTTGATATAAAATCTTTGCAAAATCTTTTGGTGCTAGTCGTAGCGTATTGACATATGTCTCACATATCGACTGCTTGCGGATAACGCTTTATAATGTTAATCTAATTGATTTTCCTCCCACCCCTCCCGGCATTGACCATTAACGTAACGTGGCATGCTACATGTTGTGGGTGACCAGGGGGTTATATACTGCCAGCACCACCCCCACCATCGGGATATAGTGTCTGAGTGTGAACACCCAGCACTGCCGCACCCATATCTCCCTCTTTTCTTGTCCACTATGAGGTACTAAAAATAGGATGTATATGAATATATATTGATGAGTTGCCACTAGCATGGAAACATCGCAGTACAGTGCTAGGGGTAATCCAATCCCAAAGGTATGCTCGCTAACTATGGGACATAGCCTATGTATTGTTTCCAAAGCAAATCTGCAATAACATTGAGGGCTTAAGGCACTGACATCCCCTAATGTAAATATGCATATACTATGGTGATGAGCGGAGGTGGAGCGCCCCTGTGAGAACTTGGTGCGAAGTCTCCGATTCGCTGACAAAAGAAAGTTCTATGAATGGAGTGGTGGGAATTGTGGGTACCTAGCCCCCCTTTACAAGTCTATATACAAAGCAACAACATTGACTCTTTAGGGAGCTCAACTCCCAAAGCCATCTAGTCTGGTTGGCACAAGCCCCTCGGTAAAAGCCATCCAGTTTCTAGGCTTGTCAGGCCGAGTTCAGGGTAACCAAATATTATTGTTGAGCAATACATTCCACTGGCGAACAACAGTCCATGTCGCTTTTTAAAATCTAACGCGTAAAGGTTTCGTGAGTACAAAACAGGTGTAGTTGGGCTGCGCTAAAACAGGTGGATGGCAATTCTCACACTCGTTAACAACGGTTCATGTAAATTCAAGTGAGCATGTCGCGCAAGTAAAGAAATAAGTAGAAATAAATTAATAGTAAAAAAGTTTTTAAAAAAGGCCCGATGTTTAAACATCTATGGCTGGTTTTATCGGCTCTATCTCAGCTTTATCAAGTTCCCATGGTCCAAGAAGTGAGATCTGGCAACCCGCATACATGCAATTTGTGATCATCTTTACCGGTCGGACAGACGGTTTGCTGGAAAGCTTTGATAATAGCATCTTGCTTGCATTGATGAAGCCATAACCATGCTTCAGCTACTGCATGTGTGATTGCAATTCGACATTGTCCAACACTAGTATCATACTCTCATATGTCAATGATTCTTCCAAAATATCTGTTATCTTGTCCCTGACCAGCTTATTAATCGTAGATTCTTTGCCTTTTTACTTTTAGTAACCATCACGTCCTCATCAACCCATTCTGTAGTATCTATCTCCAGTACTTTTTGTAGTTTGAGTGCTGTAAGACTACGCGGTTTTAAAGTGATCGATTTTGCCTTAGGTCCCGGTCGAACTCTTATTTTTGCTGGAGATGACATTATTATCGGTACGCTGCCAGTGTGTGTATAGTACAGCAATTAATTACATGGACTGTTGTTACTCAGTGAGCGTGTTGCCATCCACCGTGCGAGTCTGCACCTTCTCTGAGTTAGTTCGTACATATGTCTTAAAAAGCAACATGGACCGTTGTTCGCCAGTGGATGCGGTACTCCATACTCCATAATCCCCAGGTTATTAGGAAACCGTGAAGATACCCCCACAGGCCATTTCCTAACCATTTCCTGTTCTCGGTCCCAGCTCTTATCTACTTACACTAAAATACTTATGCTTTGTGGAAAGATAGGTAGATAAGGGTCTGGGACCGAGAACCATTTCCTAACCATTCCCTAACGATTTCCTTCAATTTCATGCACTTTTCCTACCTTACTAACCTGTGCAGATGTTTGCTTGCGCCGCTTTGGGTTAGCCTGGTACCCTATCTATCCCAGAAACTTCTGTGTTGGCAACCTACACTTCCGCGCACCAAGTGCCCACGTCCTGCCCCTCGAACCCACGCCCTTGTCTATGCTCTTGTGTGCCTACCTACCCAATTCCACTGACAAAAAAAAAGTTCTAAAAATGAATTATGCGTATATGCACGTGCTCGCGCGAAGCTTAATTTTATCTGAAGCGATTAGCTGTAAGACTCACATAGGACTGCTCTAATCCGGGATTTCTATAAAAATTGGGTGAACATGAGAGGAGATGTCAAGGAAATGTCCATGCAGGATTTACACACACCCAAAAAATAAATCGGTCTGGGCACGAGATCACATGCAACCAGACTAGGAAATGTCATATAAAATGAGAAAAGGTTTGAATTGCCACTGGAATAACTGAGACTACTCTGAATCACCATTGCAGATGTAGAACATGTCTAACATAGAGCGCTATACCACTCTCCCTCCTAGTCATCACGCGATGCAAAAACCCCCTTTGTTATGCAGAGTGCCTACCAACTCGGCTCTCCCTAATAGACTCCGGCT
>Ga0307514_10003349_pt1 | contig 15496 bp, 28 predicted proteins | sample 16_EM_MG_FD_203088 | JGI IMG/M metagenome (GOLD analysis project Ga0307514, IMG submission 203088) | Populus trichocarpa ectomycorrhiza microbial communities from riparian zone in the Pacific Northwest, United States - 16_EM | ecosystem: Host-associated > Plants > Roots > Unclassified | place...
CCCCACCTCCGGACAGAGAAGCGCCGCCCTCAAAATCAACTGGGCCTCTCTACAGACTCAGCTCGGTCTCAAGGGCAGTACTGTTGCCTCCCTGCAAGCCTTCAAGAAGCGCAACGAGGACGTGCGCCGCAAGTATGCACTCCTCTCCGAAGCCCCCCAGACTGTCGATTTCGCGCACTACCGCAGCATCCTCGACAAGACCGCCATCGTCGACGAGCTCGAGGCGGAGTACAAGAAATTCAAGCCGGTGACCTACGATATCAGCAAGGAGCTGGAGCAGATTTCAAAATTTGAGAAGATTGCGGTGGAGAATGCCCTTGAGACGAAGGTGGGAGTGGAGAGGGAGTTGGATTCGCTAAAGGCGACGTTGGAGAATATTGAGACGGCAAGGCCGTTTGAAGAGCTTACTGTGGTATGTTCAGTCTGGGTGCTGGGCCGGGGAAATGAGGTTGGTTTTAGGGGGAATCTAATGACATTTTGCTGTGTGTAGGACGATGTTGCGAAAGCCCGCCCAGATATCGATGTCAGGACTGCGGAGATGGTCTCGAAGGGCAGGTGGATGCCCGCCGGGTACAAGGAAAGATTTGGAGATCTCTCTCTTTTGTAAATGTAGCCCCGCCAAGACTTATTCACAGTATGATATCGGCGGTTTAGACCATGGAGGGGTATGGATTTTTTGATAGTATCGATAGAAACGGAAAAATACGTGCCAGGACAGCTATCGCATATACTAAGTGTTACTCTCCTTGTGTGTTCAATATTAGCAGTTCAAAGCTCGACTCAGTTGCATTCTTATGTCCTACCCTTTTCCAGGTTTCGAATTCCACCCGATTACCAAACCCTATCCAGTTTCAAAGCAATAGTGTCCCCATTTTCGACCAACTGTTAAGCTCAAAGAAACTCAACGCATACTACTACTCCTACTACTCCTGCTTTCCCATACCCAGGTGTGGCACATATGATCGCCATATCAACCAAGTTCAGATATTTTCCAAACTCACAGTGAAAGAAAAGCATTTAAGCAAATCAGCAGCCGTATGAGTTCAAAATCCTGAACCAAAAGAGCCGTACGACTAAACCTAGATCAACCCGGCAAATTTCGTGTTGCCTTCAACAATAGGCACTTCAGAATTATTGAGCCAATCTGTGTTAGCTATGCCTTCGTAGCCAGTCTTATTCTGATATCGCCATACGGTACCCTCTGCTGCACGGTGATGAATCCCCTAGTTGCTAGCAACAGAATATGTTGTAAAGCCTGTGCACCAACTATAGCACGGCTCTGGTCTGGTGGGACAAGCTCATCCATGGTGATGAACCCCTCTGCGTTACCTTCTTTTGTTACCTTCGTGAGGTAGGTGGTCCTGACAAAATCCAGAAAATTGTGTGACTCCCTCTCCATGGTTTCGTTGAGCCATTGAGAGGTATTTGCATATTGAGTCTCAATGCTTGCCCCTGTGTCAAAAATTAATGCTTTGTTTATACACTAAGGCGCTAATCCCCATTTCATAGGGAGCCACCTACCAGGTCCAAAGAACTCGAAGTCATCCATCCTTGTGTTCCCATCCCCTTGGTGAGCATGCCCCAGATAACGCTCCTCGTCTTCCTCTTCATTCCCATGGTCAAGTTCCAATCCCTGGAAATTTCCTTGCCTGCTGCTGCGCCCTGCCAGAGGACTTGCGCTTATACGCGAGCCACCATGACCTGTGATAGAGCCAGGGCCAACAGAACCGGACATCAGTTGAAGAGATGCAACACGGCTGTTTCCACCAGAGGAGAATATAGCGCTCAGGAGCCCTGGGAGCCCAGCCTGAGACCCAGCCTGAGGAGGTTGAGCCGAGGCTTTATTCCAAGGCATTGGAGTACGGAATTCTTCACCAATGTTGTATGAAACCTCTGCACCTCGAGCTACTTCAACCCCCTATATAGATACTTCAGTAAAAGTAAATCTCATTAACAGACAGACGGTACTCACATCGTAATCGTTAGTTTGAGGCCCATAATCATCGAGGTTCTCAACAGCCAGCCCCAACTGCTCGCCACGCTCACCAAGTTCCTGGGCTCGAGACTGGGTACCATCCCTTTCAATTGCAGTTCCTCCTGCCCTTTTCGTCTTTCTAGCAGCCTTTGCTTTAGCTTGGAACGCCTCTGCAAGGGCACTACCTGAGAACAATGCTTTTAGTGCAGGGTTTCTCAATTCCCCACCGATTCCCCACTCAAAGACAATCCTATGGGCGTATATCTTAGCATTGTGGGCTTCTTTGCCTAATTGACGTTTCCGAGTCTGCTCTGCCATGTTGATGAGATAGTTGTCTCTCCAGTTTGCAAGGTCAGAACTCCGCAGTTCAATACCTTCATCAGCATGGACACTTGTGCGGACGGTGCGCTTCCCCTTGCGGGGTGGAATAATGGCATCGCCGGCAGCTGCATCATGTTCTGGCACTTCATTCCACTCTGATTGAGGACCATTCAGTCCACTATGAGGCTTGTTTTCGGGATCCTGCATCAGAACGTCCCCCTCTTGGTCAACTTGAAGGTCCAACGGCAACGACTCGGCCTCAGCTAGTGCTTCATTACCTCTGGCACCGTACTTCGACGAATTAGAACCTTGTAGAGGAACTGCCTCGGGACTGACTTACCTCAACAGGCCTATCTAATGCTTCTAAATGGTCACGGTTTACCTGAGCAATGACAAAGTCATCACTGGTCAATCGCTCTCTCCCCTGCCCGGGCGCCCTAGGACGAACTGGAGTTCGCTTTGAAGGAGTTTCAACTCCTGAAGAAAGACGCTCTCTGATCCTGAATGGTTCGATCTCTCTCATCGATCCATCTTCGCCAAATTCGTAGTCAACTTCCTCCAATTGTCCCACTTCGCAGGTGCCCGCCGTTTGAAAATCATGGCCACCAAACACCGTCGAAGGGCTCTGGTCCACAATCTGGGTTATAGCTCTGGATGCATGGCTCGCTGCAGTATGACGGGGACGGGAAGATGAAGGTGTACGTGGCCCGTAAGGGGAGTTGCTCATTGTGAGTAGTGATTCATTGTTGAATCTCTCCTCGAGCTGTGGCTCCGTATCTAAGAGATCTCCAAGAGCCAGAAGATCAGTGCCTGGAAGAAATGCTGGATCATCCTGAAGGACATTTTGGTCGGACCCCCTGATGAAATTGTCAGTAGCAGAACTCGCTGACCAAGGGGGTATTACTTGGATTTTCCACTTGTTGCAACGTCAGGGTCAAGGGTTACGGGGTTCATTGCCGTCGTATACAACTTTCGGACATTTGAATGCACCAACTTCACATCCTGAAATAAGTATACACATTGCTGCGAGTAGCATCTATGGCAGCTAATGTGAGCAATATTCGTATACATAGAATATGAGTGCCTGTGCTCTCACCTCGCTACTCCATACAGGAGACTGGATTGTAGTCTCAAAGCTAATGGTGCTTCGGGGTTCTTGATAGTATCACAGGCTTTATGGACATCAACTATCACCAGTTTCCTGGGTAAGTACTACGTAGAGCTGGGCACTTAAAGCGAGGCCACCTACCAGACATGATATCTTTTCTTTGGAGTTTTGGGCCGCCATGTTTTGAGCCAAGTGTAGCAACAAGCCTGAAGGATTGTTATACATCTCACCATTGCGCCCAAAACGAAAGAGCGAGGAACGCACCATACAGTTGCCACACCATATTTCCTCTGTGTGAGGATCTCGTGTGAGTAAAACATTAGGTATTGGGTGGGTGTTGACGGGTATTCCCGCAATTGTGTACACTGCTGGGCTTGAGTTGTCTGGTGGAGTTGAGGGGGGAATACGAGAGACAGAGAGGGAAGCCATGTTAGAGCGAGACCTTGCCCCATACACAAAGATATGAGATACGACATTCTTCCAGGGACCATAACATTACCTGGCCCCATATCTCGTCCACCTCTAGCTATCTGCAGCTCCACCTCCTGGGGCCTATTTTTTTTCCCAATCTGGTAATTGGAGTTAGGGTTGATATTTGTCTTGGCAGCAAGTATCCCTTGGGGCACCACCATGCATGATCTTATTGTTCCAGAACAATAGAATAACCCCTGTAATTCCATTGGGTGGGTGTCTCACCGGGCCACCCTTGGCATAACCCCACCTTTATCTTTAAATCAGATAAATTCCATCGGAGCCTTTACCAACTCGATATCGACCCCCCACAAGTGCACCAATAAATCATGGAAATCAACGTTTCAACCCTAGAGGAGAGCATCACCAAGAAGCTCAAGGCCACACATGTGGAGGTCAAAGATATGTCTGGTATGTACTTTGTTTTTCTTTGTTTTTCTTACTGTGATCGCGTGCCCCGCTTAGTGCTAAAAAAAAAATCTTATACTAACGAAACTTCTTTCATCATATAGGTGGTTGTGGGCAGATATTCGAAGCCGTGATTGTGTATGAATTTTAGAGATATCCATTTCTTCCAGACTTCCTTTTGAAGTTATGTGTCATCTAATATGATACCCTGACCATAGCTCCCCGGGATTCAAAGGCAAAACTACATTGGCACGCCACCGCCTCGTCAACAGCGAATTGAAGGAAGAAATCGCCAAAGTTCATGCATGGACGCAAAAATGCTACACGGAGGAAGAATGGGAGAGGAAGAAGAGCCAGGATGCCACAGCCTCAACATAAACGAGCCGGGTATGAGTTCATAGCGAGGTGTTGTATTGCATTACTCATACCTAGTGCGATCATGTGATAATCGTGGAACCATGGAAACATAAATGTGCGGGGTGTTTTTACATAAAAGGAAGGTAACCACGAAGTGTGGAAAACGCCAGGTATCTATCTCAAGAGCTAAAATAGTGATAATATATCCTCCTTCGACCTCTTTTGCTGTTATGGCTGTGGTGGTAGGGAGCTGCAAAATTGAGCCCCTCGAACCTACTTACAAGGCCGTTGCTATTAGGAGCTGGCCCGCTGTCGAATACACCTAGTAAATCATCTAGGCTGTTGCCGCCAGAAGTTGGAGGAAGTGGTGGTGCTACCATAGCTGGCGTCCCACTGCTCATGGCGTCAAGGGCGGTTGGTGGAGATGCACTGGCTGGAGCAGCACCGTCAAAGTCGATATCCAAAAGATTTTCAGCGTTTGCGTCTTTGACCCGAAATACTGACATACTACCCAGCGGGTGTACCCCTCATGTGAAATTCGCGACCTCCTTCCAAGAAAAAAGCCTGAATTCAGGGGTATCTAAGGTATATAGACTGGTATGCTCCCATAGCAGCTGCAAACAACGATTCGGCTCAATTCAAGCTGAAGATGACGGGCTATATGCAATTCCAGCTTGAAATCAGGTCCCAGCTACAGCCCTTCAAGAGCCGAAGGAGATGAGAGAGCTACGCGGCGTAAAAAGAAAAAGAACAGGGTAAAGACCTAGAAAGACAGCCTGTAGAAAGCACTGCCCGAACTCCAATCCCCGGAAAAGAGATGCCAACAGTACAGTACTAATGGGTGGCCTGTGGGGTATAGAAGACGCCCACGAGCGCAAGGGGTAGTCTGGTTGGGGGAGGTGGAGGGGGGGTGGATATCCATCTTGCCACAATATGGGCTCTGGTGGTAGTGGTAGTGGTAGATGCTTAGTCTGGGTGCTTATATACCCTACTGTATATATATGGTAATCCGCACAGTAACGAGTTTGTCACATGAGCCCACGCAACCCTGTCCACCAGCTACATTCATCACAGGTGCATCATTCAAGACTGCAACATTATATAACCTTAATGTAATACTGGTACCCTTGCGTCCTGTGCCCCTAATATCCTCTCTATGTTTCTTCAGATACTTTGCCTTGAATTCCGGCAAGTCCTCTCCGGCTACCAACTTGTTACACTCTCTGCTGTCATAAATGTCTGGAAATGGAAGTTCCTTTTTTCCATTTTTACCTAAAGAGCATTATCAATCCATAACACATACTCCCTTCGAATAGCAGCTTTTAACCAGACATCTAGAATATTGGCCCGCTGTCGCGAGGTACTTTTATACGGGCTTTCCTACAATCAGATGTATTCACGTCGCTAATTCTGCGCGGACTTCGGTCAAAAACCGTGGGATTTTTTTCTCTTTCGGGGCACCAGAAAACGGTGCGTGCTTCTGCTGTTTGTACAGCTTCTTTGGGCGGCTTGACATTCGGAATGCCAGTAAGAAGATAGCATGCTTGTTGATCTTCTTCAATTGGAAGGAGCAGGAGTGATTTTGATTTCTGGTGGAGGTAGCATACCATTTCATTCCTTCAGCCACTTCCCAAATGCTTTGGCGAAGGCAGTCTCTGCCATCTCAAGGGTTTCCCGGATCTTAACAAGTTTCTCCTGCTGTTGCACTACTTCAATCTCCATCCGCTTCTTCGTGTACTTTTTGGGTTGTGGCTTCATGAAAGTTCTTTCCCGGATAACATTAATCTCAACCAGCTGTTCTAAGCGAATCTGAGCAGACCTCAGGTCCCACTCAAGCTTCTCCATCTCCATATCAGACAACTCATCCAGGTGATTTCGGTACCAGATCATGACACCAGGTGCATTTTCGGAATAGTGCTTAGAGAAATCGAAGTTGCGGAGATCTTGGTGTGCCTTTTCTGCCTGTTGGAGGGTTATCTGGAGTTGATGGTCAGTGTCGACGAGGTGTTCATATAGTTCTCGCCGTGAACTGATTTTGGCTCCGCTACGTATCGAAGAAGTGGTAGAGCTACCTCCCGCAATCGTTATTGTCGAGGCTCGGGATACCCCTGCTTGGGCTGGCGGAGCTTGCTCCTGTTCATGCATGGGAGATTGAGGTTGCTGATGCTGTTGTTGCTGTTTCCCAAATCCACTCATTATTGAATTCGGGTCTATATCGATTTATACTATAGCTCAAAACAGAGAGCTGGTGTATTTGGCCCTGAGGGTGAGTAATCTAAGTAATCTCGAACAAATCTAAGATGCTTCTAAGATACTTTGAAGTGCGAGGTGTACATGCTAACTAGACTAGAGTACACCCATCCCTTTTCTAGCCCAACGTAGTAGTGGCCATACTACAGTATTGGCCCCGGAGGGCCATAAGATGAGAGGTTAGTGGCAGGTTTACAATTGCACTTGGCATGGCCACAAGATGGTCATAATCTTAGACTACTATAGACTTCGAGCGGGTTGTAGGGGTGGATGCCAGTAACACGGAATGCCTTCTGAATGTGTTCAGAATTTGAGAATGTGCGCTGTCGAGCAGGAAAAATAAAATGAAAGAAGTTGTGTTTTCCAATACCGGACCGTCCCAATTGAGAGGCTTTATCGATCTCAACATTATAATTATGTTGATAGGTGGAGAAAATACAAACATCGAGTGGTTGTAAGATATGAGTTGAATGTGACGGAAGACAAAACACAAGAACCTTCTGTTCATAACAGAATTCAAAAAACATTGAGGCTCATATGAGATTCATGACTATCATATATCAACAACCGCCATGCATTAGGCTGATTAGCAGCCTTCAATTTAGTTGCTGGGTGGAAAATCACGAAGCCATAAGAAAAGTAGCTCATGGTCAATATAGCCATTAGGTGAGTATCCAAAGATATAGTTTGAACTTTCTATCTCCTTAGGACACCATCCATAATAATGGCTTGCATCCTTGAAAATCATCAATGGTGGTACTACCGTTCCGTCATTACAGATACATTCTACCATAGTTACCATCTCACGATTGGTACCTTGACAGACAGCATGTAATCGAGTTCCCTTCTTTACCAACGCCTTGCTTCGTCCTGCAACACCCATCATTATCCCCCTTTCATCTAAGTTATATTTTACATCATTAGGAATATAATATTTAGTGTATATATTCTCTAAGTTTGCAAAATAGTCGTCTAGAAATGACATATCAGTTGCAATTGTGCGGACTCTGTCTATACGAACTGATAATTTGCTCCCTAGTTCTGCATGGCATTTTTGAAATCGTGTTATCCAATGTGGATATATCGCTTGTGCAAGTTGACTTGCAGATTGCTAAGCTGCTTTCTGCCCTATAGAGTAAATACTGGGATAAAACATCCCCTTCTGCTTTCGTTGCCGTACTGCTGCCTCCTCTTTACTACTTGCAAGTCCTCGTACCCTATCCCCTAGAGTTGGCTGGGACACCCCATGTGCAGCTGCAGATTTTCGAATCGAATTATATTCTGACAGCCCAGACCGATAGGCATTTAAAGCTAATTGCCCTCGTTGTTTGCATTCTTCTGTTTCTTGACTAACTGGCATCTTGTCGCGTTGTACCAGTATTCATATACGGAGTACAATGCCGCCGAAATCCAAAAGCCACCAGTAAACATTGATCCACTTGCTCCAGTACCAGCATATCATATCAACCGCTTTAAGTGCGATAATTCTTTTTGTTTAACCGTATAGGTATGTAGAGCTAGATACCATATATACTGTATATAGCTAGTCTGCCTAGAAAACACTAATGCACGGTGGGCTCGCCTAAGGGATACCCAGTAAGGTAATATAACAAATTAAGTCCAAGCTTTACAAGCCGTCTTCCCAGGAACCAGGCGGAGACACCTGGAAGAGGCAATTAGACGACATCTGGAGCTGGCCAGATGGCACGGCGACATCCGGAACAGAGCGGATCCGGACTCGAGGGGGGTGGAGCTCGAGTGGCAAGGCCTGGAAGGTAACTTCAAGGTAGTGAGGGTATCAGGGCTGGACCAGGGCGATCCCACATCACCCGTCAAAAGGAATACCACAGGCCTCCAAAAGGCGAGAGTGTAAGATTACAAGGTTATGAGGGGAAGACGTAGTGGAGATATGTATGTATCGAAGTGGTAAAAGTATATGTGTATTCGAAGCTTAGTTGACAGCTCACTAATTATGCTTCTCATGGAACTATGAATGCTCTGGATAAACTAAATACATTTCGCAGGATCCCGCTGCTTATATGCTCATTGTTTTTTACCGAAGGCTTTCCTATTCCGGATATCCACCTCTTAGTTTCCCTATTTGGTTACCCTCCTCAAATCACCACTCATATTCCATGTCGGGCCTCGCTAGCCTATTCATGATCACCGACCGAGAGGAAACCCAACAGAGGGTCCTGAAGCACATGTAGACCGACCAAGGGCGGTCCAAGGGTGGGACAGAACCGCAGTCCTCATGGCACTGTGCAGCGTGGTCATGCCGACAACCAACTTCGCGTGCAAGGTGTAGACAGAGGTGGCGGCGGTGAAGGCGGCAGAGCTGACCTGGTACCGGGCGATCAAGACCACCCTAGGCTGACACGGCAGCTACGCGGTGAGGGCGGTAAGAGTGGCGAACGGGCTGCCGTCGCTAAGGGAATACCGGAATCACCTGCGACGCAGACTATGCCTACGCAGCTGGGGATCGGGGACCCCGCACGAAGGAGATGTAGCTTGAGTAGATCCCGGAATGAGCTGAACCCGTGCTACATGTCAAGAACCCGGAGCCAAACTGGACACCCCACCCGTAGCTATGCAAAGCAGACGGGACAGGGGACGGAACAGACCCGGAGCAGGAACGGGACTGGGACGCATGGGTACAGAGGATAGTGGACGAGGAAGTAGAGCGGGGCTCGGTCAGGACAGTACTCGCAACAGACAGGTCAATCCTGGAAGACGGCAGAGCTGGCATCGGATGGGTCAGGGAGTACGGAGGAGGACTCCGAGGACCGCCCATCGGGGCAAGTGCTTGGTGGCATGTGACGTGGAGATAGAGGCGATCGCTGCCGCCGTCGAAGGCATAAAGGGACCAGTCACCATTATCACCGACTCGCTGACGGCGGTCCAATGGCTGACGACCCAGGAGGATGGCGAAGTTAGGCGAAACTGAGGAGCAGGCAGGGCGACCACTGCATTGGGTGGGCCCCCGGCCACAAGGGCATCAAGGCCAACAAATCGGCCGACATGGCTACGAAGACGGACCTGCGAGCGCCCCTCTCAAGAACTTCACCATAGCCTGGGCAAGGAAGAGGGACACGGAGCTTTGGCGGGCGGACACGGCCTGGAACCGAGTCACTGGAAGACAAGGGAAGTCCGAGACCTGATCAGGGTGGGGCAGAGCACAGGGCAGTGCCCAGGGTGCAACCACGTCTCACCAGCAGGAGACAGGGCCAGCCTCACGAAGCACTTAATGCTCGGATGCGTCGATATGGAGGAAGAACGCAGACAGACCAGGTTGTATATCCAAACGATGATGGAATGGACGCCGACCTGGGAAGAATGGCTAGGGGGGAACGAAGCACCGGCCACACAGCGATACATCAGGGCGCTGGGACGCCGGTGGGACGAACTAGGCAAACGTCCGAAATGCGATTGCTGGGTACGGGAAAATGGTGAGGAGGGGAGCGGGGACGAGGCAGGATAGGAGGGGACAGAGGGGTTCTTTGGTCAACCTTATTTCATTTTATTTTATTCTATCTTTAGGAGCTGGGCGGTAAAGGATGTCATGCTATACATCCATCATAACGAAAAAATGAAAACCACAATACGTATGTACATCAAGATTGTCTTGCACGCAGCATGTGACAATTCATCGCATTAACAAGTACCTACCCAATATGCACCTCAACTGAACAAGAAAAAAAAAACCCACATGCCAAATGTTTTCGCTATCGCAGAAGCAATTTACCTGTCACACTTCAACTACAAAAAGGAAATAAATCGGGAAAAGAGAAGCAATCGAGACCAATGTGTGACCTCCATCTATCCTCATCTCACTCCCCACTCCAGGTATGATAACCCGATACGATAGGAAATACGGACGAAAAGGACCCATGCATCGCGCTTTGGCGTGCGCTGGCAACAATAGCAAGATTCCAGGAAAGCGAAATACATGGAGAATAGGCATATCCCCGGAAAAGTAATTATGAAAACAAAAGTAAGCTTCAGGAGCAAGCATGGATATATATAGAGTAAACTCTGGCACAAAGCGAAAAAAGAAAAGAACATTTTTTTCCCTCAAAGGCAGCAAAACGATTCGTCCATCAGAAAAACCAGGTATATCCATCTATTTTCTAGAACTGTGAATCTTCAAACAGAAACAACCGTGTGTGGAGGACGTTCATGGCTCGGATGGCGTCCTTCTTCTGGATGACACATGAAATATTGATTTCGCTCGCACCTATAGAGTAATTGATCCTGTTAGGTCAGGTTCTCCACTTCATTTCACCTTGGTGTTCGCCCTCGCAGTGGGGATTGGGGGTGAGGTAGCGCATGTAGTCGCCACTAACCTTGCGAAATCATTTCAATATTAACACCACTCTCTGCCAACGTCGAAAACATCTTCCCCGCAATACCAATCATATGCTTCATCTGCTTCCCAACAACACTCAAAATTGTCAGATCTCGAATAACGTCCACTGTGCCGAACATCTTCAACTGATCAACTGCATCCTTGAAATCACTCTCTGGAACTTCACTTGAAATAGCCATGGACACGTGGACCTCGCTGGTGGAGATGAGGTCTACAGTGAGTTGGTATTTATCGAGTGTGGAGAAGATATTTGCGAAGAATCCGTGACTAAGAGATTTTCGGTTCGAATGAATGTTCAGGACGAGAATGGAGTTTTTGATGGTGACGGCTGTGGGGCGCTTGCTTCGGTGTTGGAGGGTGGTGTCTGCCAAAGCTAATCTCATGTGCCTAGGTGGGGACGTAGGGGTATCCTCTCCTTTCCGTGCCATAGTGTCTGGGAAAATGATGGTTCCTTCTCCACATGGGTTCCCAACATTCTTGATTCTGATGGGGATACGGGCGCGGATGACTTGGTCCATGGTGAAAGGATGGATGACTTCGGAACCGTAGTAGGTAAGCTCCGCGGCTTCCTCAGGGGTGATAACGGGGATGAGTCGGGCGGCACGGACTTTGCGGGGGTCGGCGGTGAAGATACCATCAACTTCTTTCCAGACTTGGAGCTCATCTGCATCGAGCCCAACGGCACAGAGGGCAGCGCAGAGGTCGGTGTATCCACGGCCGACTTGGGTGAGGAGGGAACCAGGGACAACACCAAAGTATCCTACGAGAGGGTTAGAGTTTCAGTCTTATTGGGGGCTACGGAATTACTTGAGTTGAGGTGCAGCGTACCAGTAATGACAGGCACTTTGGGCCCACATAGCTTCAACCTCTTTGCAAGTTGCCCCGTGAGATAGTCATAGAATTCTTGGTTCAACCCTGCCTTCGCCACGTACGACGGCTCGATGATATTCTCCAAGTTCACGTATTCGGCATCAACACCCTACCCGACCCTATTAGCTTTAGTCTTGCACTACCACAAACCCCCAGATCAATTTCTTGTAATCCAGCCGAGACAGGAAAGGCCACTTACAATATCTTGCAACAGGGCCGTCATGAACATACAGCTCAACTTCTCACCAGTCCCCATAATAACATCCTTACTCTTTGGACTAATCTCTTCGATAATCTGCGCCGCAGATAGGAACGCCGCGAGCTTTGAGCACTCGTAGTTTATAGATTTCACTAACTCTTCTAGAATCTCGGGGGAGTCAATGTTAGCTGTGGCCGCGACAGTGTGGTCCTCCCGGATAGCATCGACAATGTAGATGAATTCCCGTGACTCGGTTTTCATTGCTTCCTCTGCTGCTCGTAGTAACCTAACCCCCTCAATCCCACATCAGCTACACCCATTGGTAGAAAGACGGGTGCGGGTGCCATGTTATGAGCCCCAGTTTTTCGCACAGACTTACCGATTTGTTGTCCCCTCCGCCTTGGTATCCGTACTTCTAGCTGAGCATACAACCACAACTTGATGCTCATCTATATTTGCCTTTACAATATCCCTCGCAATGATCTTTGGGAACTTGCCCACACTTGTCCCACCGAATTTCTGGATAACCCATCCTTTGCTTGCGTTGTTACGCTGGAGGCTTGATAGGGCGGAGGAGTTGCCACTTGTGATGAAGCCCTTTGGGGAGTGCCCGTTGGAGTACCCGGTGGAGTGCCCGTTGGAGTACCCATTGGAGTGCCCGTTGAAGTACCCGTTGGTATACCCATTGGGTTTGGGGGTACTGGGGAGAGATTGCACTGGGGATGACATCTCCGATTTTTCTTCAATTGCTCGCTCCACTCGTTGGTAGGACAGGCCAATTGTCAGGGTATTTGTGAATAATATCGATTTCGACAATCAATAAATTGGACTTCTGTTTTTGCTGTGAGCTTTGGGTCTCGCCAATCGTTGTAGGAAAAAAGAATGCCTGTTTGGTTGTTGTTTTCTGGATCTGGAGATCCACTTCACAGGAAAAAAAAAGGGTTTCGAATGGGAGATAAGTAGTTGACTCACCCTACTTGGGCAAGGACCAGATTTTATTTTTCCTTTGTGGTTTAGCAGGTGGGGTGGTGGGGGGGGGGGGGGGATGTGTGGCGGTGTGTATGTGGCGTCAGCTATAGATACAGCTGGAGAAGTATGTAGTCTGGTTGGGAAAAGAAGGAAAAATCTATCTCTACGGAGTATAGCTGATAGAGATAGCTAGATGCACTAAGATGGGGTGAAGAGAGAAAACTGGAGATTAGTCTGGCTGACACGACCCTCCTCCGACTGGAGATATCAATTGATATTTAAAATTCAAAGTGCCCGCCATACAAGCCACAGGGCTGATCACGAGTAAGCACGCAACCCGTACAGTTTTCAAGTCCTTGATCCGTGATGGTGACTTGATCCGTGATGGTGACTTGATCCGTGATGGAACAACCCTGGTCATAATGAAGATACCGGGGTACTGCACTTGCAGGGCCTCCTCTACATGCGAGATTGTTTTCCAACACTATTATTGGATAAACTCTACAATACTCCGTATGTACATACTAGCTACAAGAAATACACACGTGAAACCACTGGATATGCCAATCCACCTTGAAAATCATAGAATACCCCCCGCCTACTACATCACCCCCTCCACCAATGAATATCATGAATAAACAAGGCTACCTAGCGCCAGAACCCCAACTTACCATCCATCTTTATATTAGAATAGAACATATATGTATAGGGGAGTATAGGAAGTTGCTGTTTGTATGCACGTACATTGCAGAATTCAGCTCTCGGACCATTTCTCAGCCTCTTGATCCTCCGGAGCCTCATATCTCTTCACCCTCCATACCCTCCACACCCTCTACACCCCCCGCACCCTCTACACCCCCCGCACCCTCTACACCCCCCGCACCCTTTACACCTCTGCACCCCCATATCTACCACCCTAGGCCTAGGCAGCTTGAGAGGCTTCTTGAGAGGTTTTCGATGTTCTGCACAGGCTTGATCACATTCAATCCGCCGTGCTGTCTCAGCCGCAGAATATCTCGTATTCCACTAAGTATCTAGCAATGCCTATGCCTCTCGAGCAGCCTTCTTTTGTTGCATAGCCCGCTCCTTGTCTTCCTAATAGTAGCCCCTTGTTTGTGCACCAGTTTGGCCTTCTCTGTAGCAACAGCTTCAACCTTTTTGCGAGCAATCTCTTTGAGCCCTGTATCAACTACTCTCCGATCTATTACCCCTGCCATTCTAAGGTACTTTTTCCTAGCCTTATTCCTCCGAATCTTTCCATTCTGCAGCTTGTTAAGAGTTATTGCACGAGGGTTGATCTCGATATTCAGCACCTGCTTATGTAGCTGCACCAACAAACACATTCAGTAGTTGCCTGCTGGAGGCAGTCAGCTCAAGAATTGCTGCTGCTACATTATTTGCCATAGCACACACAGTTGAATGAGGATATCTAGTGCATGAATATTCAAGGTAGTTGTCTTAGATTACGCTATCATTATGGTGCTAGACTTACTAGGTGGCAAGAAGGTCTCTGTGGGCTGTAAGAATATCGATCGGCTAATCGCCAGAGGCTCTGAATGCTGCTATGACAGTTACCACTGTATATACCTTATCGCGTGCTGGAAATAACAGTTCGAGAAAGTCGAGCTTGCCTAGGGCAGCAAGTGGATTCAGTTGAATCCATTGACAGAGGAATTGGTAGTAGGTGGGTACTTAAAAAAGTTGAAGGCAAGCATATCACATGGATATCCTGTGTAAGGGCATAGTCAATGACCAGGTAGGCAATATGTGATGCATGTCCATCAACAATCAATATCCGTGCCTGTTTCTCCTCCATATGCAGCAAAAGAAGGCTGCTCGAGACGTACAGGCATTGCTAGATACTCAGTGGAATACGAGATATTCTGCGGCTGAGACAGCACGGCGGATTGAATGTGATCAAGCCTGTGCAGAACATCGAAAACCTCTCAAGAGGCCTCTCAAGCTGCCTAGGCCTAGGGTGGTAGATATGGGGGTGCAGAGGTGTAAAGGGTGCGGGGGGTGTAGAGGGTGTGGAGGGTATGGAGGGTGAAGAGATATGAGGCTCCAGAGGATCAAGAGGCTGAGAAATGGTCCGAGAGCTGAATTCTGCAATGTACGTGCATACAAACAGCAACTTCCTATACTCCCCTATACATATATGTTCTATTCTAATATAAAGATGGATGGTAAATTGAGGTT
>Ga0307514_10003350_pt1 | contig 15495 bp, 8 predicted proteins | sample 16_EM_MG_FD_203088 | JGI IMG/M metagenome (GOLD analysis project Ga0307514, IMG submission 203088) | Populus trichocarpa ectomycorrhiza microbial communities from riparian zone in the Pacific Northwest, United States - 16_EM | ecosystem: Host-associated > Plants > Roots > Unclassified | place...
GTTTGTATCCTTCTGTGATAAGAATTTGGTTGAAGTATTGGGATAAATATAGTTTGAATGTGCACAGAAATTACTTTGAATTATATCTAACAAATTGGTGCCCTTGTTTTCTTTTGATGCAGGGGTTTACAAGTCTGGAAACATTAAAATTGGAGTCCCTACCTGACACAAGCATGAGGAGTATATGGAAGAGTCTCGTGCTGAGCAATTTGACTACTTTAGAGGTGAATGAGTGTAAGAGAATTACACATGTGTTCACTTACAGCATGATTGCTAGTCTAGTTCACCTAAAAGTTCTAAAGATAAGGTTATGCGAGGAACTTGAGCAAATCATTGCTAAAGATGATGATGAAAGGGATCAGTTATTGTCAGTAAGTCATCTTCAATCTTTATGCTTTCCTAGTTTGTGTAAAATTGAGGTCAGAGAATGCAGAAAGTTGAAGAATCTCTTCCCAATAGCCATGGCTTCAGGTCTCCCAAAGCTCAAAATACTTAGAGTAACAAAAGCTTCTCGATTATTGGGAGTCTTTGGGCAAGATGATATAATTAATGCTTTACCTGTCGATGTTGAGGAGATGGTGCTCCCGAATCTGCGGGAGCTGTCGCTAGAACAATTACCAAGCATTATCTCCTTCATTCTCGGATATTATGATTTCTTGTTCCCTCGTTTGAAGAAGTTGAAGGTGTATGAATGCCCAAAGCTGACTACAAATTTTGACACTACACCAAATGGTTCAATGAGTGCTCGATATAAGGTGCTGCTGATCTGACTTTGATTTCTTTCTAGTTTCACTCAATAAAAAAGATTTACAAGTTAAAATATGTACGTCATGCTTGAATTGGTTTACAGATATCTCAAGTAGCTGAGGATTCAAGCGATGATTGCTCGGTGCCAACCAACACTTACATAATGTGGACCAGAGATGATGGATGGGAAGAATGAGGAGAAGAAGAAGAATTTGATTGGTGGAAGTAATTCCTACTGTTTCATTGGCTTCACATTGTAACAGTCTTATTTACCATAGAACCCCCAAAAGAAGATATCGACTTATCTATCAAAGTGTTTGCTGTGTGAAGCACCAGAAAAATAAGGGCGTGTGTTTGTTAGCCCATTTGTGTTTCTTTCAAGTGTCTGAACCTTCAAAAACAAGGGCATAATGTTTACTCATGTGGGTGCTTATAGTTTTCTCTATCGTTTCGATGTTCTGTTTCTATTTATTTAGAAGATTGAAACAAATATCAAAGAGAAGAACGATTTCATGTTTTCCTAGCAGAATCCCTAGCTATTGCTAAACAAGTAACAGAAAACACAGAGAAGCTTTTTCTTTTTCTTTTGGTTCTTTGCATAAACAATTCATAATTAAAACTTGAAAATTTAATTTAAAAAAATCAAGAATTTTATAAAACTTAATGTAGAAGGTGACAGCTACGAGGATATCTTTACCATTGAAAAAGTGAGGGATAATTCAAGAGTGTAATTGTAGATTATTAAGGTACAAAATCAAAAAGTAAGGCATAGTTGGATTATGATTATTATTGTTATGGTCATGGTGATGTTAGAGTGACACGTCATTAGGCAGGCTACTTTGTTAACGCGATTGGTCGGTTACACAGACATCTAGCTATCATTTGATTCTCTGTTGGGGGAGGGGTTTTGTGCGTTTCTGTTTTTGGCTTGAGCGAGACATTTATACAGCTGTGATGATTGAGATGGGGATGTAGCTTGCCAGTTTGACAGTCCAATTATGGGTAGCCACGTGGGGGATTGACAATAATTGCAAAAGAAGCGGTGTTTTCTTAGACTAACGATTTTTTTTTTAATTGTATTTTTTTTCGAATGCTGTGTTTTTCATTACGATATTTTTAAAAACACAAAATTTACCATGCTAATTTGAAAATAAATAAATAAAAAAGAAATGCAAGTGTTTTAAAACTTTTGTTGGTCCGCTAAGCGTCCTTTTTCTTTTCCTATTCTGGACTTCCTAGTGGGTGCAAAGTGCAAACTATTACGGTACATTTTTGTAAAGTGAGAAGCTTGGCTAAGGCAACGAGCCTTTCTTCATGGGTGTGTGTTTTAAGGAAAATTCTATAGCATTTTGTTCATGTGTAATATGGACACATCAGTAGTAGAATCTTTGCGAAAACTGTTTATATTGCCTAACCGACTAGAATTACAAGTGGTATTTCTTTACTATAAGAAAAAAAGTTAAATTCTTAAATTAAATTTAAATTTTAAAAATACTGAAGGAGAATGGTAATGGTGAATTATTTTTACTTTACCGTAAAAAAATAATAATTTTTAGTCGTTTAAGTTGGGTTTCTCAAATACTATACAGATAGCAAAAATAATAAAACAAGATTAAAATAAAATTAATTGGGAGTTTTTAGCATCCTGTTAAAAAAATCTAAAATTATTTAAAAATTTATTATTTAAAGATCTTATCCTTTTAATTTTAAATGATTTTTAAAAACTAGGTTATCATAACCTACTCTAATACTAACACACACGAACCATCAAAAATAACACACCGCATGCACAAGCCTCTTTGTTTGAAAGTAACAGCACTCTGTATGCCATCAAAAACCTAGTTCGTTTATTATTATTATTATTATTATTATTATTATTATTTTATATAATGTAATAGGTCAATCATATTACACAGAGATGCTCATCATAGACAAATACTTTTATTTTTTTGAGTTTGATTCTCTGTTGAGTTCGTTCCATTAATTCTACTTCTTTGCAAGTCTCTTTCATTGTTGATCCGTTTTTTTTAAAAAAAGAAAAGAAAACTAAAAAACACTTTGACCGATCATAGCTTAGGTTAATTACATGTGTTGTTGGAAGCGAGCTGGTATATCATCCATGGAGGCGTCTAAGTGATTATCCTGAACCTTTCATCAGTTTCTTTATTTGCTAGGCGAGTACTTTTACACATTATTTTTCTTTATTTCTCTGTCACTGTCTCTATATTATCTTAATTATGTCCTCAAAATGCATTTTTAATGGGAATTACTGCTTTAACTCACAAGTGTCAGTTAGAACCATGTAAACTATTTTGTTGGTATTCTTATACCTTGCCTTGTTGCTTTTGAAGCTGTATTCCATTCAGAGCTAGAGGCCTTCTTGAAACAAAAGAATGTGAAATAGAGGAAAACAGAATTGCAGAGAGAAATTCCTCTTGTGTATTGAATGGTGCAGCTCGTCCAATTATATACAACAGGCAAAGAATATTCTAATTAATATCAACACTACCTTTTATATACAACTCATTATAGAAGCAACAAATAATAAATAACGAAGTAACAGAATTCAGGTAACCATGCCCTCCTTCTCTTCAGTGACGTGGTGTGGTGATGATTCATCCTCTAATAAAGCCTTTGTCATGATATCAGCAAGTTGATTGGAGCTAGAGACATAACGAGTACATATATGGCCAACCTGAATCTGGTCTCGAATTAGATGGCAGTCGAGTTCAATGTGTTTAGTCCTCTCATGGAAGACTGGATTTGCCGCAATATGGATAGCAACTTAGTTGTCATAATGTAATAAAACTAGTTGAAAATGCTGGACATGGAGTGTAGATAGAATATATTTCAGCCAGGTTAATTCAGTGCAGGTGACAGCCATGGAACGGTATTCGGCCTTTGCTGAGGACTTAGATACCACGGATTGTTTCTTGGATTTCCAAGAGATCAAGGAAGAGCCAAGAAAAATACAATAGCCACTAATAGAACGTCTGGTATCGGGGCAAGAAGCCCAATCAGAATCACAATAAGCCTCAAGATGTAAAGAGGAAGAACTAGAGAACAAAAGTCCTTGTCCTGGTGCACCTTTAAGGTAGCGAAGGACTTTGTGGGCTGCATGTAAATGAGCATCAGTAGGATTAGCCATGAATTGGCTCAAATTGTTGACACTATAGCAAATATCTGGCCGAGAGACTATAAGATAAAGGAGTCTGCCAATAAGACGTCGATAAACACTAGGATCAGGTAATGGAGTGCCAATTGTTTGAGTAAGGTTGAGGTTTTGCTGCATTGGAACCTTAGTAGGGGTGCTGCCTAAGGTGCTAGAATCTGCAAGAATATCCAGTGTGTACTTCCTCTGGCAGAGATAAATGCCTTTTGAGGATCTTGCAACCTCTATGCCGAGAAACTAGCATAACGTGCCAAGGTCCTTGATCTGAAAATGCCCGTGAAAAATAGATTTCAATTCATGCACAACAACAATGTCATTGCTTGCAACCAATATATCGTTGACATAAACAAGGATAACAACAAATGTGCCATTAATGTCACGGGTGAAAAGGCTATAATCAGCCTTGGATTGAGAGAAACTTGTAGCAAAAAGAACATTAGAAAATTTGGAATACCATTACCTTGAAGCTTGTGTGAGACCATACAAGCTCTTAAGCAATTTATAGACGTGAGGAGGTGATCCTTTTGTGTAGCCAGGAGGTTTATTCATATAGATATCTTCATGCAAAAACGCATTATTTACATCGAATTGATGTAAATGCCAACCTTTAACCGATGTAGTAGTTAAGAGACACCTCACAATAACCAACTTAGTCACAGGAGAAAAAGTCTCTTGATAGTCCTGTTGTCACCCATTTTTTAAGCCATACGTGCTAAAGGAGACCCTTTTTTACCAACCAGATTGCTGCCCGTTTCTGTTCTGTAAAACGATTTTATCTCACCTTGAATCCCTCGTGAAAGTTGTAGTCCTACACACATAGGTGAATTTTGGTTTTTGAATCGTTTGATTTTGATATCAGAAGCTTAAGATATTCATGTTTGAATATCTACTGAGAAAGTGAAAATCCTGCCGCAAAAAATCCTGCCGCAAAAATTCTGCGCGAAAAGGTTTTTTGCCCCCTAAGTTTGCAGGACTGAATTGAAAAAAACTGAAATAAGGGAGTTAGTTGTATATAAAGATTGGAAGAGCTTGGCTAGGTTCTGGGAAGAAATAGAAAAACAGGGATAGGATTAGAAAATGACAGAAATTCTACCACGATGGGTTGCATTTCTGCTGCCTTTCTAAACGACACCATCTCTGTCTCTGTCTCTCTTTTTTTTTTTTTCTTTTTTTCACTTCTTTAGCTAAACGGTGCTGCATAAGAATAGCCCCATCCTAAAAATACAATTAGCATGGTACTGTACCCCGTCTGCATTCCCTTCCCTCCTCTGCAACCTTTTCCTGCTAGTTTTTGAAATCTCCCGTCCTTGCATCCCCTGCAACCTGGCGTGTGCAGGACAACACACCTCTTCACGCCATGTCCTTAGCTGCCAGTCAAGATTTCACAAGGGAAACCGTTGCACCTCACTGAGCCAGCTGTGAAAAAAGACGCAAAGAGGAGCCTCATCATCATCTAAGGGCTGGGATTGTTTCCCTAAGACATACGGTGGAGATGAGAGAATGTGAGGGTGGTCTTCAGTTCTTGCATATATAACAGATTGCTTTGTAGAAAAAGAGAGAGAGAAGAAAAAAGAGAGGAGAGGGAGAGTTTAAACACAAAGGAAAAAAGAAAAGAACAGGGAGATTTAGCATAGAAAAACTAAGAGAACGGGGAGAGTTTTAAAAAGACAGATAGAAAAAGAGGAGGATGCAGAGGGAGAACAAACAGAAAAGTGAAGAGAAAACAGAGAGAGTAGAGGGAGACGGAGAAGTAAACACAGACGCAAAAAAAAGAAGAAGTAGAGAGACAAAGGGGAAAAGGAAAACGAAAGGGAAAGGAGGTTAACGCCAATCTATCCTACCTTGCCGAAAAGGAATTTAACAAGCTCTAAAGAGTTTGAAAAGTTCCTAACGGCAGAAGAGGGAGGTTCTCTTTAAGTCACCAAAAGGCAAATCTGCAGGGACTGCCCACCGGTTTGCACTCCATTTTCGCAAGCAAAAATCTGCAGGTATAAGTTTAGGCCTCTTGTTTTTTTCCTGCTATTTTCAAAACTGGCATCTGTTTTGTTTGTTCTGTTCCCGTTTTATTTCTTCCTTTGCTTTGGATATTCGTTCTTTATGCTGACAGCAGGTCATATGCTTGACCATTTTCTCTCCCATGGCTTTGAGTTTAGATGTTTGTCTATGTTAGAGCTATGTGTTTCTTCCTCTTCCTCCCTCGTGAGGAACCGTGAGCCTAAAAGGCCCCCCCACCCCTTTTCTCTTTTATTCGGATGTTTCTCTGCCTTAGGATATTGCATAGGATGAGCTTGGCTCCTAGATAAAGCTTTGTCCAGAAGGAAAAGAAAAAAAACGAGAGAAGGTCCTCTGCAGTTAAGGTGATATTTCGGTTGGTTCTGGAGTGTGCTTTCCTTCCTGTTTTCTTTGAAAGAGTTGGCTGGCCATTTGCTTTGTTGTTTCTGTTTTAGTGTCTTTGATATATATACATGATATAAAGGCATGGTCTTTCAGTTCTTTCCTTTTTGTATGAAACGAACCATGGCAGTGTCAGAGATTAGAGAAAGGGTGGGCGTAAGCAACAAGTTCTGTTATAGGTTTGGGTTTCAAACATTTAGCTTTCATGGGTATATGACTTAATCCCTCTTGTCGAAGATGATGGGTCATGCTACGTTTAGGTTTTGAGTTGACAAGCTGTGTTTTGTTTTCTTGTTCTATTGCTGTGCGACACCGTAGGTTAAAAAGGTTTTCATCATCCCTGCCTTCCTTCGCTTGGAGCATCTCTTTACAAATGTAATATGGCATAGGAATAAGTGGCTTATAGGTGCAGAAGGAAGAGTAAAAAAAACGTGAGGGAGGGGCTGTCTAATTAAGGAAAAAACGTGAGGAAGGGTCTGTTTAATTAAGGGACTTGGTTTTTTTTCTTTTTTTCGGCAGGTTCTGGGTTCATGCTTTCTTTCTCTGTTTTTGTGAAAATGAGATGACATACATGTTGTTTTTTAGTCTCAGCATTTAATCTGTGTTCTTTCCCGCCGTGTGAAACAAGCATGACATTTGTTTCAAGATCGAAAAAGAATGGCAGAAGATGGGTCGTGGTGCCGATTTTGAGTTTAAAATATTACTTTCAGGACTTTACCCCATGTGACAACTTATTCTTATGATGTTTTGCAAGTGTTGGCTGTGATATTTCCATTTAATTGTTGTGATAAAAACATTTTTTTATCAAAAATATAAAAATGTTTTTGTGTGTTGCATACGGCCAATACCCTAACATATTTTAAATTGTTTTTTTTTTAAGACAAATATTCGAGGTCTCAAAAAATGTGATTTAGCATGGATTTCTTAAACACAAAAAAATTATTTTTCTTGCATCGTGGAGTTTACAACATGTTTGTAAATTCTAAAGGGTGTTGGCCAATATTCCAAACAATATAAAAATTTTATTTTTGGGAATTCATTTTTTATTCACTATTAATGTTTGGATAAAGAAATCCCAAAGGGGTAAATATCCAAAATATTATTAGGAATAATTTGTTATTCATTAGTAATGTTTGGATAAAGAAACCCCAAATGGGTTAATATCCAAAATATTATTAGAAATAATTTGTTATTATTCACAACAAATGTTTGGATAAAGAAACCCCAAAATGGGTTAATATTCAAAATATTATTGGGAATAATTCGCCATTGCTCACCGTTAATATTTAGATAAAGAAACCCCAAGGGGTAAATATCAAAAAATATTTTTTAGGAATAACAAGTCATTATCCCTTAATAATATAAGGGTAAAAAAACCTATGAAAGGTAAATGTCCAAAATATTGTTAATAGGAACACAACTTGTTTATTTTTAACATAAGGGCAGATTTATGCCTAAACTTTTATTTAGAACAATTTAATCGCACATCCTTGAAAGAAACCTCAATTATAATTGGAGATGTTTCAAAATTTTGATTCCACAGTTTAAGAGTCAAGGAAATATGAAATACTAAGGCAAAATGGGCTTTTAAAGCACCTTGAATTTCCTTAGATTTCTAACTTTGTTTTTTTGTTTCTCTTCCCTGTGATTTACGAGTCGCGAAACACTTGAAATACTAAGGGAAAAATGAGCTCTTAAGCACATTGAATCTCTTCAGATTTCTATCTTAGATGTCTCTAAATTCATAAATTCTAAATTTATTTCAAATCAAGCATGGACTTCAAGAGTTCTGCACCGTTTCTCTTTGGCACTCTATAAACATATCTAAAGGTATGATTTATATTGGCCAAGGATTCTTTCCCTTAAACTTTGAACTCAAGTTTGTACATCATAGCAGACTTATCCTAGGGAACTGATAGGATTAGAGAACATCAACACCATAGCAATTATAGGCAAACCAAACACCAAGCAGCTTATCTTAGGTAGGGCGTACTAGGGGTGCTAAAACCTTCCCTTTACGCAACCAGTCCCTTGCCTTAGAATCTTTGAAAGACCAGTTAGGTTTCCTAGTGACTATAATACTAGGTGGCAACTCCCTTTTTCACAAAACAAAAACCCCAAAATCAAATCCTTGCTACCAGGAAGGGTTGCTGTGACGTCGAGCTCTCGAGAGGGTACGACAAGTCCACTCCCACAAGTTGGGTGAAACCTCGAGCCATAAGTCTTGCTTTAAGTCGTTCAACACTCCCATCAGAATTATACTTAATTTTATAAACATATTTGCAATCAATAGGAACTTTGCCAGGAGGTAAATCTGTAAGTTGCCAAGTCTGATTTGCCTCCAAGGCTGCTAATTCAGTGTCCATGGCCTTACACCATCTGGGGTCTTTAAGAGATTGTTTATATGTTTTTGGTTCAATATGAGTGGAAATAGTGGTTGAAAAAGCTTTATAAGTAGGAGAAAAATGCTGGTAAGAAATAGTATTATGAAGAGGTGAAGTTGTACTTGAAGGGGAACATAGTAGCTGGTTCAACAGTGGGATAAGAGGAGTTAGAGTAGTCTGATGGCAATGGTAATCCTGCAGGTACTCAGGAGCATGCCTGGTTCTAGTTGACCTATAAAAAGGGGAAACTGAAGAAGGATGAGAAGGTAAGGTAGCAGGAGATAATAGAGGTGGAGAAATAAAAGTCTGTGGTGGGGAAGGTGTAGGAGGGGGAGAACATGGAGCTAAATTTTTTTGAGATGGAGATTGGTTAGTAGGAAGGACAGGTGAGGGAGGAAGGGAGGGGAGAGAAGGATGAGATGGTGGTGGAGTAGGAATAAAGATAGAATGAGGCAGTGAAGAAGGTAAAGGATGTGTAATAGAGTTGGAAGGTGGAACAGAAGGCGAAAAAAAAGAAAGGAAGGGAAAAATAGATTCATGAAAATGAACATCTCGAGATAAAAAAAAATTGATCAGTTTGTAGAGCAAGTAATTTATATGCTTTAACTCCAAAAGGGTAGCCTAAAAACACATATGCTCTGCCTCTAGGATCAAACTTCTTACGCCCATGTGACAAGGTAGAGGCATATGCAAGGCAACCAAAAACTCACAAGTGTTTGTATTGGGGAGGGGTTTGAAAGAGAGATTTATAGGGTGTTTTATTATGAAGAAGAGGGGTAGGAGTACGGTTAATAAGGTAGGTTACTGTGAGAACACAGTTAGTCCAATATTGGGGTGGAAGGTGGGATTGAAACATTAAGGCTTGGGCGATATTCATTATATGTTGATGTTTTCTCTCGACCCTTCCATTTTGTTGGGGTGTGTCGACACAACTCCTTTGGTAGATAATGCTCTTAGCTTGAAAAAAAATTGTCATGCGGAACTCGGCTCTGTTGTCACTTCTAACGGTTTTGATTTTAGTTTGAAATTGAGTTTCAATTAAACTGTAAAAAGCCATAAAACAAGACTTGGTATCAGATTTATTTCTAAGCATATAAACCCATGTTGTCCGAGAGTGGTCATCAACAATTGTAAGAAAGAAATATGATCCATCCATTGCAATAACTGAGTTGGGACCCCATATATCACAGTGGACAAGATCAAAATTATTTAAAACAGCATGTGCAGAAGTTGGAAAAGAAACACGCCGCTGCTTAGCCAAAGGACAAATTGAACATGGTATTGGATTAAGAAATGTTCGATTGTGTGTGATAATGGGATCAGTGATTAAATCTAATCTGGAAAGGGAAATGTGTCTTAAACGATAATGCCATAAATCACACAATGAAGTAGTGTGAGTAGCGGAAGCGGAAGGAAATGAAGTTGAGGGATGAAGGTGAGGCAGTGCATCAACCAAAGCAGAGGGTGACACCCGAGACCTGAGAAGGTGGTACAAACCGGTCTAACTTCACCCATCCCAATCATTGTCCATGATGCTAAGTCCTGAAAAAAACAAGCATTGGATAAAAATATGAGACAACAAGAATGATGTTGAGTAAGATACTTGGCAGAAAGTAAATTAAAATTAAAGGAAGGAACACACAAAACATGAGTTAATACAAGATGCTCAGATAATCTTACGAGACCAATGTGGGTAACAGGAACATCTTGATCATTTGGAAGTTTAACTTGATAGGTAACGGTGGTTGTGATAGATGTAAAAAGAGAGGTACAACAGATCATATGTCCGTCGCACTAGTGTCAATAATCCAAGGTGAGATGTGTGTGGGATGAGATGAGTGTGTGCTTGTGCTGAAGCAAGTAGCCATACCAGAAACACAAGAGTTGTTGACTTGAGGATTGGGAGAGGAAGAAGATGGTTGTCTAACAGATAGTAAAGCCATGGCTGAACTAGTCTCCTTGGAATGCAAAAGAGAAAGTAATTGTTGGTATTGACTCCTGGTAAGCATCATTGATTCAGTTGAATCCTCCTCATGATCACCATCCGAGAGTGCTCGGGATTGAGTAATAGCTGCTGCAATGCCTTTACGATTTGATGACATAATTATGATAGTGACAATCATATAAAAGAAGAACTCACCTAGTAGCAAGTATAGAAACAAATAGAGGTTCACGATGATCACTTGGATGACCCACAAATGATACTGCCATTAACATATATAATTAATTCTAGCTATAATCGGTCAATGTTTTTTCTTTTTTCTTTTGAATGATGAATAAGAAGGAAAAAAAGAAAAAAAAAGACTTGAAAACAAGTATAATTATTGATATGAAAGTAATTGTCTAGGATGACTATCCTTACATCACACACTCAAAGTTATATAATTTAGTCATAAATGATAAAGAAAGATTCCTCACTTCAAATTTGATATAGGCTAAAGTCAAAAACCTATTGGCTAAAGAGAGATTCCTTATTTCAAAATTGATTTACCTTCAATTTTTTTCCTTATATACATTAGGCCAACATGTACAAAACTAATTTAAGGATCTTTCAAACCAGCAATGCAATTAAATAAAAAAAAGCTGCAGCTTGAGGAGAATACTTTTATCTAGTGCCTATTCTTACAAAAAAAAAAAAAAAACCTTATGAATGCATTTGTTTTTGTATTTTAATTGTGTTTTTGAAAAAAAATTTATAAAGTTTTTTATTTGCTTCAAATTAATTTTTTTGGTGTTTCTAAATTATTTGATGTGCTGATATTAAAAATAAATTTAAATAAATAAATAAAATATTATTTTAATGTATTCTTATATAAAAACACTTTGAAAATTTAGCAACCGCTATCACAATATCAAATATACTATATATATATATATATATATATATATATATATAATGTCTACTTAATTAAACAAAAATTAAAATGTGTTTGGTATACTGGATAGAAGTACACTAAACATAACAAATAACTCTCTCTCAATGGGAGAGAGAGAGAGTGTCATTAAAATGTTTTGTAATGTTTCATGTATTGTAACAAAATCCAACACTCTATTTTGCATTAACTAGGGAGAATTTATAATAATTTTTTTTATTATTTCTTATAAATTAACTGCATACTTTTGAATAAAAAGGAATATTTCTCTTAACATCATAAAAATCCTCGTAGATATAGTATTTAAAATTTAACATAAACTATGAATACACAAATACACTTGACCTCGCAACTAATTACATAATATATAGCTTTATCTAATGAAGTTGATTTGAGTTAAAATGACTCTAATTGAGAGGGAAGGTCTATTCTTATTATATAGTTCGTGAATTTTTGGGCTTTCCAATAAACGAAAGTAAGAAACAATAATTGTTGTTATCCAATTTTTGACTCATGTTTTGATAAAAGATATTTTTTTAAAAAAAATAAGGGTTTACATGTGCCAATAACATAGAACATCATGACTAATATTAAGGAGGCAATATGTCAAGGAGATAATTATTGAATCATATATAATTATTGTAATATAAAATATCATAGATATATGATTTGATTCGTGCTGGTTATGGAAAATAATCATTGCAATATAAAATACCATAGATATATGATTTGATTCATGCTGATTATGGAAAATAATCATTGCAATATAAAATATCATAGATATATGATTTGATTCGTGCTGGTTATGTAAAATAATTACTGCAATATAAAATACCATATATATAGGATTTATTATTACTGGTTATAGAAGACAGTCTCTGCAATAATTATTGTAATATTTTCTTGAATAGCACATGTAGAGATTTTCTATATAAGTGAACTTTCAACCATAATAAAAGGGGGAGGACAAAAATATTCAAGAGGGGGGTAATTTTTCAAAAAAAAAAGAAAACACGAAAAAAAAACCTAAACCTATACTCTCTAGCAAAGAAGCCGTAGCCCTTGCCCCCTCTCATCTTTTTGAAAACAAAGCAGACCCCCCCTTCCCTTGGAAAAAAAACCAAAACTGACGCCCCAGCTTTTCGCCCTTCAACTTCTTCTTCCTCACTCACCTGCTATTATCCACTGACAACCAGACGCAAGCCTCTCTTCCCCTGTCTCAGCCGACTTAGAGCATCCGGCCACCACCTCCTCATCTCTCTCTATCGGTTGCAGCCCCTTCGCCAGACCTCACTCCCCCAGCCTGCAACCACCGTAAACACCATTTATAGGCCTTCCCTCTCTGACAACACAGCCCACACAGCCCCCCAGAAACGGCTCTCCATTCATCCTTTTTTCTCCCTCAGCTCAGCCCCGCCTGATGACATTCAAAACCAGATGGAACCAGTAGAAGCCACACCTTTCCTCAGCCGCAGTAGCAGAATCAGCAAAAGCCATCCTTCCCTTCCAGCAACATGAGAAACAGAGGAGAAATATCGACCAACCAGCGGGCCACCATTTCCCGTTTCGTCTACAACCGCACCTGAAACAAGCAGCGACAACAGCCAACAAGCCTGGCTCCACCGTGAACAGCGAGCAGGGGCGTCCTTCGTGAGCAACAACCAGTCGTCTTCCTCCATTTCACCTCCAGCTGCTGCCTCGCCAGGTAAGTCTTTCTTTCCCTGTTCTTGTTTTGCATTTACACTGTGCGAAGGTAAATTAATTACCTTCGCACTGTGCAGTGCATGCGTGAGTAATTCACGCATGCAATCTGCAACAGTGCCCAGCCGGGTCACTGGTTTGGGCCAGTGACCCGGCTAGGCCTGCTGGGTTCAGCCCAGCCACATGGGCCGAGCTGGACCCAGCTCAAAATAATAATAATAATAATAATGTTGTTGGTTTTCTTGTGTATTTAGTTTATGGTTTGTTATTTTTTTTTATTGTAAAAATACAAATCTGGTATTAAAATACCTGATTTTTCCATGAAATGTTGCAAATATATATATATATATATATATATATGAAAAACAAAAAATGTTTTTTTGTGTGTTGCATAGAGCCAGTACTCTAACATGTTTTGAACATTTTTCTATATATAAAAAACAAATATATGAAGTTTTGAAAATGTGTTTTTGCATGGATTTCTTAAACACCATAAAAAAATTATTTTCTTGCATTTTTGAATTTTACAACATGTTTGTAAAACTCCAAAGGGTAATGGCCAATATTCCCAAAAAATACAAAATCTTATTTTGGGGCGAATTCATCTATTATTCACCGTTAATGTTTGGATAAAGAAATCCTAAAGGGATGAATATCCAAAATATTAGTGGGAATAACTTGTTATTATTCACCGTTAATGTTTGGATAAAAAAATCCTAAAGGATGAATATCTAAAATATTATTGGGAATAACTTGTTATTATTCGTTGTTAATGTTTGGATAAGGAAACCTCAAGTGGTTAATATCCAAAATAATTTTCTAGGAATAATAAGTCATCACATATCCTTGAAAGAAGCCTTGATTAGAATCGAGGACATTTCAATTTTTGACTCCACGGTTTACGAGCCAAGAGTATGAAACACTAAGGCAAAAGGAGGTTTTTTAAAGCGCTCTGAATTTCCTTAGATTTCTGAATCTTTGTCCTTCCTCCTTGTGATTTACGAGTCGCAAATTCTTGAAATACTAAGGGAAAAATGAGCTTTTAAAGCACATGGAATCTCCTTGGATTTCTACCTATCTCATAAATCATAGGTTATAAATTTAGTCTGAATCAAACACGGATTTCAAGAGATCTACATTGGTTCCCCTTGGTACTTTGTAGACATATCTAAGGGTGTGATCCACATTGATCAAGGGTTCTTTATTTTTAGACTTTCGGTTCAAGTTTGTTCATCATAGCAAAACATATACTAGGAAAACACCAACACCGTAGCAATTATAAGACAAACCAAACACCAAGCAGCTTACCTTAGGTAGGGCGTGCTAGGGATGCTAATACCTTCCATTTACGCAACCAGTCTCTTGCCTTAGAATCTTTGAAAGACCAGTTAGGTTTCCTAGTGACCATAATACTAGGTGGCGACTCCTTTATTCACAAAAAAAACGACCCTGAAATCAATCAAGGATTGCCACGACGCCGCGCTCCACTCGCGAGGGTGTGACAATAATCATGAATAATATAAAACAAATAAGAAAAGGAATGATGGTGTCAAGATCAAATTATGGTGGTGAAAGCTAGCCATGCACTATTAAATCCAAAAACTCTAGTTAATTAAAATGCATTTCATTTTTATTTTCATTATAAAAATTAACTATAGTAGTAGTCCATGGCTCTACTTTAATTCACCAAACATAAGGAAATTTACATATGTAAGTTTAAAGCCTTTACATTCGTATTAAATTTAAGGTAAAAGTTAAAAATATTAGCTATCAAGATTAAAATCTTCAATTAACTATATGTCTTTTCAAGAAAAGTTTAAAACTAATTATTTTTCTAATTAACCAATAAATTAAAATGCCTGCATCTTTTTAATAATATGTATTTGATTGGTATTCACAATTATTTAACTTTACAACAAGATAGACTTATATATAAACTTGGATATATATAGAGATTAAACGAGTCTAGTAGAAGAAGATGGGATTAAATTGAATAAAATATTTCACAATCTTTCTTCATGGATCGTACTTGCAAACATGTATGAACACATAATGTATGCATAATATAAAGACAACAAAAAATAGCACAAGAATTAGTTGAAACACACACCTTTCTATAGATCGATTCCAACCGCAAATATAATTTTTCAAGGAGTTATGTATGTGATGCTACTATATAGTTATATATGGTCTCTCAAGGCTTTTTTTTTTTTAATGATGATCA
>Ga0307514_10003351_pt1 | contig 15491 bp, 19 predicted proteins | sample 16_EM_MG_FD_203088 | JGI IMG/M metagenome (GOLD analysis project Ga0307514, IMG submission 203088) | Populus trichocarpa ectomycorrhiza microbial communities from riparian zone in the Pacific Northwest, United States - 16_EM | ecosystem: Host-associated > Plants > Roots > Unclassified | place...
GTGTATTTATTACTGTTTAATATTAATCTTTTGGACTTCCTGTCAGACCTCGTGAGCTTGTGTGACTATCGACGAACCGCCGCGTTCCGCCTAGTCACCCGCTTCCGAGCCGGCAGTCGCCCTTACAGATGCTCTGTGTGAGACGAGACATGCAAGTCTCATTGTAAGGCTCTTGGCACAATCGGCAAGGATTGCGAAGGCTATGCGGTGCTGTTCCGAATCACCTGCAGGTCGTACCTTAGACTTAAGAAAAGTATACTTTAATTCCAATTAAATATTACCAAAGTTCCACATTCGGAAATATATCTTGTTTAAGGTAGTATTTTCAACAACCTAAAACGTCACAAAGACACTAACACATCGCAAATCATTTTACATCCATTTTATGGCTTGTGAAAGGACCCCTTGCCGGGAGTGATATGGGCTGTAATTTGTATTGGCCTCAGCAGCCATCATCAAGAAGACGGGCCGTGGTCCGTGATCTATCTTATCTCGTGTCCCTGCGCTGATCATCAACAATACCCTATTCACAAGAAGAGATGCACGAAGAAGAAGTAAAGCTCTCACCAATCAAACCCTGGTTCCTGAATACATTTTTTAGGTTTCTCTCGAAGTCGCCAACGAACGAAAACAACAAGGCAACGACTTCTTCCGAGCGGGAAAGTGGGATGATGCGCTAGTAGCTTATCGATCTGCTTTGGGGTTTCTGCCCAGAAGGAAGCAGACGACGGGTTCGACTGGTAATGGTGAGGAGGAAGATGAAGAAGCAAGAGGTTCAAGTAAGGGAAAGGGCTCGGAGGGCGACAAGGGTGCTGATCAGAGACAAGCAGAGGAAGAGGTCGTGGAGGTAGCTACGCCTGCGGTTGACGAGGCAAAGAAGGAAGTAAGACAGCTGAGGGCAGTGTTGAACGCGAATATCGCGGCTTGTTACGTGAAGCAGGTATGCGTCCATTTCCGTTTGGTGATTCAACTTCATTTTTTTTTTCAAGGGAAGTCACAAGGAGGCCGTGGAAGCGTGCACAGAAGGTTTTTTATCTATCTAAACTTCACTCTCAATCGTTCGTAACCTGGTTGAAGCGCTGCTGGATGACCCAACATACGTGAAAGCATTAGAGCGACGGGCAAACTGCAATGATATTCTCAACACATGGTCGAGTTTGACAAGCGCACAAGAAGGTGAATTAGTCTCGACATGCATTCCGTTTGCTGACTGTGAAATTAAACTAGATTACAGCAAACTTCTCACTCTCGTTTCGTCCCCTTCTGATATTGGAAGAAAGTTGCAAGCTCTGAAACCTAAGTTAGAGGCCGCGCAGAAGAGGGAAACGGGTGAGATGCTAAGCAAGCTGAAGGGATTGGGAAATAGTATATTAGGTGTGTTCTATGAGGTAGATTGATACGAGGACGTTGATCGTGGTCCATCACAGGTAATTTCGGGTTATCGACAGACAACTTCCAATTTGTACCAAACGGACAAGGAGGGTATTCCGTTGATTTTACAAAATGATGAGACCAGGAATTCATAGAAATCTAATTCATCTAGTTGAGATATGTCATTCCGCTGCGGAAGATCGTCCATTTGCTCGGTGGCCATATCTCAACAGAATCATCAGGGTCATACAGAAAAAGAATTTTATCGCTCAGCTCACCCTTGCAACGATCCTGCCTTTGACCAAGCCAATCGGCACAGGTCCGTACACCCTTGAATCCCTCGACGCCGTCAAGTTATCCCCAGAGACCCACACATGTCCTTTCGGTATGCGCAAATGTTCGCTCGCGTCGGCATATTGACCTGTTGGGTCGATGCAGATGAAGTCGCCTGGCAGACCGATGAGGCGCTTGCATACGAGGCGGCCGCGCGTGAGTGGGGATTCGAGGGTGATCAGGTCACCTCGGGCAAGAAATGTGTTGGGGAAAAGGGTGTGAGTAATCATCTCTTCGACGACGAGTTCAGAGGCGTCGCCTGAGAAGGTGGGGAGCATTGAGGGGCCGCTCATCTGTGTTTTTGACAAATTACTTTGTTGGAGTGAACATTTGAGCTGATGAGATACGCACGAAAGAAGGACGGGCGACGTATGTTGCGAAGAAGTGGACTGCTAAGACAAAGTTTGCGATCTTAAAAGCGTGGTTGAGTAGAGCAAGACGTTGTTTGGAATGTTGTGTAAGACCTTGAGTGCGCCTATCGCAGCCTTTTTCGGTCTCAACCATTCTGGCCAAGCGTTTCTTGAATTGTTTGGAGACTTTGAAGAGAACTGTGTCGTACGGTTGTGGCGCAGACACACCGTGTTAGACCGCAAAAGTGATGATGTACGACATATTCGAAACATAGTGGGTTCAACTTCAGGAATCAGCTAAAGATTGATGTCACACCGGATGTTAATGTGACATCAAAATTAAAACATATCTGAATCTGATTCTCAGTCTGTCCAGTGTCCCAAGTGGTGCATTTGTATGTCTTTTTTAAGGACTTTGAGGTGCCTTTTCACCTCCTGCATGTCAATTTTCATATGCCTATTTCATGTGTGTTATCGACCTTTTTTGGGTGACATGTGATGTAAGCGCTGCTGAAGCTCGGGCCGTTCTGTTTGTGTATGTAATGTTCCCGTTCCAAACCATTTCGACGCCGGTGTAAGTGTAAACTATTATGGCCTTGTCACAAGCTGCATCAAGAGCTCTAGGTGAGTGTTATCACGTCAGTTTTTTTTTTTAAATCTAAAATTCATTTCCAGTTCCATTGGCAATTGGCCTTGCCACCTTGCAAGCAAGTATATATGATGTTCCCGGTGGATATCGCGCGGTTATGTTTGACAGGTTCTCTGGCGTAAAGGACAAGGTTGAGCAATGTGTTTTTTTCTCAATACTTCGATCATTCATGCATTGTAGTCTATTGGAGAGGGCACTCATCTTCTCGTTCCTTGGATTCAACGCGCCATCCTCTACGACTGTCGTATCAAGCCAAGGGTACGTCGTTCAGACCCTTTGCTGCAGAGGTTGCATACTGACAATGATGTCGTTAGAATATAAGCACGACAACCGGTTCCAAGGACATGCAAATGGTCTCAATAACGCTTCGTGTTCTTTCACGACCGGACCTCGAACATCTGCCCAAAATTTACCAGAGTTTGGGTTTGGATTACGATGAAAGGGTTCTCCCCTCAATTGGAAACGAGATCCTGAAAAGTATTGTAGCACAATTCGACGCTGCTGAGCTCATCACACAAAGAGAAGTTGTACGTACCGGCGCAAACCGAGAGTCGAAATTGTGATCATTATTTTTTTCAGGTATCGTCTCGTATCCGTGCAGATCTGCTACAACGAGCAGGGGAATTTAACATAAAACTGGAAGATGTTTCGATCACACACTTGACATTTGGACAGGTCAGACTTCGTTCTTCTCCAAACCACAATTTTAAATATATACGTTATTCCACAGGAATTTACACAAGCCGTTGAGGCCAAGCAAATTGCTCAACAAGGTGAGTAGTATCTAAAGAGTTGCCATGTTACTAAGCACTTTTTTTATTTAGATGCTGAGCGCGCAAAATTCATCGTCGAAAAGGTTGGTAAATTTAGAATTAAGGAAGCGGTTTTAAATTGAGAATTGTTATAGGCCGAGCAAGAGCGGCAAGCCGTCATTATTAGGGCTGAAGGAGAGGCTGAGGCGGCTGCAGTCATTTCCAAGTCGTTGGAAAAGGCAGGCGAGGCGTTTGTTGCTCTCCGCAAAATTGAAGCAAGCAAGGCTATTGTGAATTCGTTGGCAAATAATCCTAATGTCTCCTATATTCCTAGCGGGGATGGTAATGTTCTATTGAATGTTTCGCCTTCTCGCCAATAGATATATACTACTTAAATTTAGATAAAATCCCCAACGCATATGTTTTGCGTCCATGTTGTGACCACGAGCGTGATTCAAAACTCCCACGGAAACGTTTGGTTCTCTTCCATCTCCTGTCTCTCGGTCTTGTCGTCTTCTCTTTCTCTTTTCTCTCGTCTCTCGTCTCTTTCCTCTCCTGTGACGGACTTGTCTATCATATTCAGTCTCATTTCTCGTCTTTTGTGAGAGAAAAAATGGCTTTGTTGCTTGGCTTTGCTCTGAACTAAAGCGTAATTTGTTTCAGGTCTTTTTTTCGTTCATCCTTTATATAAGTCATGAATCCAATAGGCATGGGCGGAAATGCCGAGGCACCTGTACGTAACAATATTATTCGTTCTGCTAAATTTTTTGCTGATCTACGTTATCTATACTTTCACATATTTTTCTGTTGACATGACGCACCATTGTCAATGTCCAGAGGCGTGCCCACCTCTATGTCGGAAACTTGAGTCCTCGAGTCACCGAGTACATGCTGACGGAGATTTTTGCCGTGGCTGGACCTGTCCAACACGTCAAAATCATCCCAGATAAAAATTATCAACATGGTGGCCTTAACTACGGTTTCGTCGAATACCTGGACATGCGTGCAGCGGAGACCGCTTTGCAAACTCTCAACGGTCGTAAAATCTTTGATACGGAAATTCGGGTCAATTGGGCGTATCAGGGCTCACAAAACAAGGAAGACACAACTGGACATTACCACGTCTTCGTAGGAGATCTCAGCCCCGAAGTCAATGATGAAGTTCTCGGCAAAGCTTTCAGCGCGTTCGGGACACTCTCAGATGCTCGTGTTATGTGGGATATGAATTCAGGAAAATCTCGTGGCTATGGTTTTCTCGCGTTTCGCGACAAAACCGATGCTGAACAAGCCATTGCGACGATGAATGGAGAATGGCTTGGTTCACGTGCCATCCGTGTTAACTGGGCAAACCAAAAAACGCAGGGGCCAGCAGGCGGGGCTCCAGCGGCTCGACCTGCAAACGCCCCAGTTGGTGGCACTGCTCCTGCACCTATCAACTTCCAGGGAGGTCCACTTTCTTATGATGTCGTCGTACAGCAGACCCCTGCTTACAACACGACTGTCTACGTCGGCAATCTTGTGCCCTATTGTACCCAAGCTGATCTGATTCCACTATTCCAATCTATCGGTTACCTGTCCGAAATTCGTATGCAAGCCGATCGCGGTTTTGCTTTCGTCAAACTGGACACGCACGAGCATGCTGCTATGGCTATCGTTCAATTGCAAGGACAGATGGTTCATGGGCGTCCCATCAAGTGTAGTTGGGGCAAGGATCGTGCCGATGCTTCGGCTACTGTGGCAAACCCTGTGACACCAACCGCTGCTGCGGCTTCACCATACGGAAATATCGTATGTAAATATTTTTGAGACTTTGTAGATTCTCAACGACCTTTTGTAGCCCATGTACGGTATGCCCCAACCGGCTGCTTACGGACAATATGGTTTTACAGGTTATACGGGATTCCCTGGACAGGCGGCCGCGGCACCTGGCGGTGCTGGCCCTACGTCTCCAGGTATGCCCCAAGCGGCGGGTGCAGCAGTACCTGGTTTGGGTCTCAATGTTGGGGCTCAACAGCCTGGAGCTGACCTTACAGGTGCCGCGTCTGCCCAACCTGGCCAACCACAATGGGGCGCCACAGATCCTAACTACTACTCAAATTACTGGGGAGGTTTGTTGCTTTTTGGCTGAAAACTTTCTTTCCATTGACATATCCGTAGGCTATTATGGTCAAGCAGCGGCCGGTGGTCAACAGCCGGGGGGTGGAGACGCGCAAATGTCAGGCCCGACTGCTTGATGAACTTTCTTTTTGATTACCACAAATGATTTTGTCTCCGTTTCGTGAATATGAGCCATTCGCGGGCCGCTTACTTATCCTCCACCCATCTCTTCTCCGTGTTCTAGTAGTGTTTCTTGAACATGTAGATGCATTCTGGCCTTCAGACCTGTCTTTCTTGACCCCAGTTTGTTCCATTTTTGTTTCCTTCAATTCATTTCCCCTATGCTTGCCAAATTTAATATTGGAATCACGAAAGGTAAAAGGTAAGTTACTATTGAGGGTATATAGATTGTTTGCCCATAGAAAGTCCACAAAAACGAGTCAATTCATCTCATCTACTATCAACCATTCGGCGTCTGATCCACTCTCTTTGATGTTGGTGACAGAGGTCCATTCTTCGTCGTCGTTGCCTGACTCTGCAGGCTTCCCGATCCTTTTCCCGACCCCGAAGTCGGACGACTGGCTCCAGATGAAGCCACAGCATCCGCAGGGAGGTTAACATCGCCATTGTGCGAATTGTCGCGCCAGGAGAGTACCTCGTCGCGGCGGGAACGCATAGATTCATAGAATTCGTTGGCTTCGTTCATACGATTTGCCTCCGCTTGCTTTGCATCAAGCCAACGTTGAAGTAATTTCGCATTGTCCTTTGCAAGATTCTGATTCCTTTCTTCGACTTGGCTCAATTCTAATAGTGAGGTGCTAATCTCGTCATGAAGGATCTGCCCAATCGCGTTGAAAAAGTTGTAAAAAAAAACGAAATCCCAGAAATTTACCTGAACAGTTCTATCTTTTTCTGCCATAAGCTCAGCATGTTGGTCAACTTTACGCCGTAGAGCTGATAGTTCATCTCGAGATTTCCGGAGATTTTCCGTGTCTATTCGTGATAGCTCTTCCTTCTCCCGCAAGGTTTCGTTCATCGATAAGAGACGCTGAGCGTTTTGACCTTGTGTCTTGTATAAGTTGGCAAGCTCATCGCGTAATGATGATATCTGTGTTTCAAGAGAGGTAGTATAGGCTGCACGAACTGGATTACTGTGTTCCTGATGAAGCAACGTCTAATGTCATAACATTGACTGCTCACTCTTCGCCTGAACCTGAGGCGCTGCCTGCTCCTTTGACCGTATTTGAAGCCCCTAGCAGATGTGCATTACGTTCCTTTAGTAACTTTGTCTGCAAAGCTAGTCTGCGGTCTGCCTCGGAAAAATAAAAAATGTCAATATCACTAAAAATCTAACTGGAAAGCTGAGCAACGAACACTGCTCGATGATAGAGGCAAAAGCGGAATCTCTGTTATTTCTCTCCATCAACCTAAGTCGCAAAGTTTCTTGCCATGACGGTTCAGCCATTGTGTTAAAGAACAGAGGTTGGTGTGCTCTACTAAACGAAGACATAACTTGCGGAGTTTGAACAGCCAAAATAGGTGACCACCTTGGTTTTGACTCCTTGCAGTGTTCATCAGCTTCTGCACAACGTCTCGGTCGTCCCGGTCGTCCACACTGCCCCCTCTTGTTTTGCCCCCCCACTTATCCAGACGTTAGCAGTAATGGGTCGTGTATTGCTCAAGGTACTTCCGCCTCACATTAAATTTGGAATCTTATTCACTTTGAATAGGTTATCATTCTCGGAGACAGTGGGTCTGTGATTATCATTCTTTTCCAACTGCTGTTGTCATTTAGCTCATGCTTGGGAAACAGTGTTGGAAAGACGTCTCTTATGAATCAATATGTCAATAAGCGCTTCAGCAACCAGTACAAAGCCACTATTGGCGCTGACTTGTATGTTCCGGTGATCCTTTCTGTCATTCGCTATTCACCTCGGTCATATAGTCTGACGAAGGAAGTCATGGTGGATGATAGGCTTGTCACAATGCAGGTGTGCACAATTTTATAACAATGAAGGTCAGCCTCACGAACGTCTCAAAAGCTTTGGGACACTGCGGGACAAGAACGCTTCCAATCACTTGGTGTCGCCTTCTATCGGGGCGCGGATTGTTGTGTTCTGGTATATGACGTCAACAGCGCCAAATCGTTTGAAACTCTTGATAGTTGGCGTGATGAGTTTTTAATTCAAGCAAGTCCTCATGATCCAGAGAATTTCCCTTTCGTTGTGCTTGGGAACAAGATTGATGTGGAAGAAGGTAAACGCCAGGTGCGTGATCATACACTTGTTTACACTCATCTGTTCATCACTTTCCCGAACAGGTTACACAGAAACGTGCCATGACCTGGTGTCAATCGAAAGGCAACATTCCGTATTTCGAAACATCGGCGAAGGAAGCTATCAATGTTGAACAGGCATTCCAGACTATTGCCAAGAATGCCTTGCAACAAGAAGCCGAGGAGTCGCTGTAAGTGCAATACTTATCACCTCAATCGTGTTGAGACTACATTGTACATGATAGATTCGTGGACTACCCTGATCCCATTCAGCTGGATTCCGATAGTTCTCAGAACTACGGGTGCAACTGTTGATGCGAACGGTATTACGCTTCCATGTTCTGTACGGCTCTATGTTTCCTTGTCTTGCATTTCATTTAGGACCCTTTTGCACCCTCCCGTTAATGCCTTATTTACTTCGACACCGTAATATACCTGTGAACCCACGTCACATCTACAGCCCTTTCGCACAAGTATTACACAAATGTCATCAATGTTACATAAGATGTCCTTCCTGCCAGTGACTACTTCTGTACGAGCCCCGAGTTATATTCTTAACTTCCCACAGATTTCAATCTGTCTCAGATAAGGTTGGAAAATGGTGAAAGGTACTAAGGGTTCTAAGAAGAGAGCCAAAAAATCTCCAGAAAGAGTACAAGAGGAAGTATTTCATGTCGGTTCGTTCTGGTACTCCTTGAAACATAAAACGCCCTTTTCATTCGTATCAACAGAGGTTATCAAACAAGCAAGAGTTGCGATGGATGACGACGATGGGCGCGCTAAATGGGTGAGTTTCGCGCGTTTTCTGCACGATTCCACTCTAAACCTGAGATTCAGGAATATTTCGTGAAGGTAATTTCCTGTGGTCAATTCCATGATCTCGGACATTTATATTGTCAACGCAGTGGGGAGGATATTCATCTGACGCAGATACGTATGTATAGGCGGTTTCTATCTCGTTGACTTGCTGTATATGAAGCCCATTCTTCAGCTGGGAGCCAGAAAGGAATCTTCAAGGCTGCCAACGGCTACTGCAAAGTTTCTGGCAGAGCGTCGGCATGGATGACAGAGATTATCCAATCGATTATGTTGCTGTGCCCAGCGAGGCGTGGATTGGTGAGACGTTTCCTACTTCTAAATATTCGTTGCGTATCTAATGGACTGTCAGAACGAGAGAAAGGATTTTTTGCCAGGGAATATAAGAACTCATTGGACAAGAAAGAACGTAAAAAGTTGGACGAAGGGAGTCGAAAGACAGACACGATAAAAGAGGACAAAGAGAAGGTAAGTGCCTTCGTTCAATATGGATTCGCTGTCTCAACTTATCCCAGAAGAGTAAACCTGAACAGTCGTATGAAGCCCCTAAAGCTATTGCGCCGGTAAGCACCACCTGGGATAGCAAGGGCCCGTTTCCGACATCACCTGCAGTCAATTGTTGAGCACTCTTCCGACGAAGACATTCCGCTGCAACAAGCTTTCAATGACACACTAAGAATACGAATTCCCCCCCATAAGAAACGAAAAATTATTGCGTCCGAGGATGAGTCGTCAGATGTACGGGTCATTTCAAACATTTTTATACAAACTCATCTTGTGGGACAGGAACCTTTGGCCAGCAAAGGGAATTCAGTCAGTGTAAGTCATCTTTTTACTATAGCACCTACCACGTTATCACTTTAACCATAATCTTAGCAAGAACCACACATGCGTACGGCATCTCCTTTTAACCAGACAAGTGCCACCGTTCCTCAACCAGCTCTACCAAAACCACAACCCGCTGCTCGGCCAGAGAAATCGATTTCACTCGCGTCCGTCAAAATCCCTCGACGATCTAATCCTCATGACAAAATTGCCGGAATGGAATCTACTAATATTCGCTCTTCTGGAGGAATCTCGACAAAGCAACGCCTTGGACAAGGGGCGTTGGCCCCCGTAGCACCAAAAGCAGTGCCCGCGAGTGAGCTGAATCCGTCGAAGAAGGGGTCGAAATCTCTGCCGACGCGGGCCACCACCTCGACTCTCATGAATCTAAGTTTCAAGAAGGTTCCTCCACCAATCCTTGTTCCGAGTACGGGAATGCAACCCGGTTCTGCACCTACGTCTGCGCAGCAATCACCTACCTATCCAATGCTATCAGGATCGCCTGTACTTCAGTCACCTCAAATTGGGTTCTCCTCGCAGGCGGGAACGCCACCTGGATCATCTATTTTTGGGGAAGTACTTACAGTGAGTCCTATAAACATGTCGCCCACATTTTCGGCGAGCAAAAGTACGCCCACGGCTCCTGTCAGTATGGTCAATACAAGGGCACCTACAACAAATCAAAGTATGTCAATCGATGGAACAATGTCAGCTTTCCCGATTTTTGCTTTTTATGTCTTCCCTCCTTAAATCCTTCTTAGTAATCCAGCCGCTATTTCTCCTATGATGGTGGAAGCTGAATTATTCTTGCAAGAAATTATGCCTGCAAGGTAAATCTTATTTATCTTCCGTTATGGTCCTGTTTTTCATTGAATATTTAAGTTTGGCTGCTCCATTGCTGTAAGTTATCCGAGTTACCACCTTTTTGAACGAATTATACTTGTCCTCACGTAGGCCAGCCCTTGAATCAACTACGGAACCTGTCCCCAAGGCCTTACATGGCAAAGCCTCGTTGCCTGGACGGTACGCGATCTCACAAGTTCCCTGACTTTTTCTTATCCTCCAACAGAATTCCAAAGAAATGGAAGTGGACTGGACCATTCCATCTTGACGCCAATAAACCTGCGCTGTGTACCACCCGTCTGCATAGCCTAACTGGAGAGCAGCAGGGTCTTCGCTTTTCCACTGCGTTTCAGGGTGTGGAGAGCATCGAACTTACAGGCTTGTATGACAATGTAGACGTATCGGCTATATTACCTGCATTCCGATTCCCATCGCAATTAGCGTTGTTAAGTCCAGACAGTGAGGAAGATACGGAAGCCTTCAAAGTGCTAGTTGCATACCTTGCAAAGTCGAAAAAGGTAAATTATTTACGCCACAAACGAATTATAATTCTAAAGTTCTGCCAGTCTTTCACGCAGCCCATCATATTGGACAGCAAAATTGTTGGTTACACTCTATTCTTCCACCACTCGTTTTCGTACATCGCAGGTAACCTTCCCCTTCACCCCGATTCTGTACAACCGGAAAATTTGGTTGCGGCTATTTTACCATGGACGCTCTCACCCGGACAGCTGATGAACCGCATAGACGACAAGCCAAGAAGCCTGCCACTAGCTTTCCCTCCCATGATGGAAGAGAAACAATGGTTACAATCTTTGAAAACGAAGCCGAAATACCACCACGCTCTTCGGACACTTTGTTTCCCTCAAGACCTCTATGAATATCTTTCCCAACGCCCTGGCACGCCTTATTGCATCTGGGCGGAAACAAATCCTGTGTCGAAAAAGATGAATACGGAAGCTCGACTGCTTGAAGACATCCTCAAGCAGACAATGTCTCGCAAGGTGCCAGAAGCATCATTCTGCAGAATTATCTTTGTCCATCTTGGTGCCCTAAAGACGCTATATCAGCTCCCCGCTCTAGTCTCAAGACGGTCTCAGCAGCACGAAGTCAGTTTTTACACATTCGGGACGCAAGAAGGGACGCCCCCTCGAGCATGGATCGTGGAGGAAATTTATCCGTGTGGTTCGTACCCTAAGCCTCGTGCTATTCGTTTCTTTTGCTCATGATATGCCTAGGGGGTGTTGTCACTTTTACCGCGGAAGCTCTCTTCAAAGAGCCCGTCAAAGTCCTCCATCGCATTGAACAATTAGCGAAGCATCCGCTCTGGGATTGTTACCTTTTACCCGCTACGTTGGGCTTTCTTGCAAGATTGGAATGTGGTACGAATGACCCGTTCGTCGTTCTGGAAGAGTGGGTTTCTACTTTTGTATGCTAAATTCATTCTTATCTATGTCAAAGGGGAACTTTGCGAATGGGGTCCATTCTTCAAGCCATAGAAGATGGGGACCTTGCTCTTATGGAATCCCCGCCTGAATACTACGCCGACCAGGATTTGACATCCCGACAAAAGTGGATAAAGCAATATACACGCTTTCGTGCGCCTTCTCAAAGAGAGGCTTTGGAAATGGGAATCAAGGCGTTTCTGGGGGACCCCAAGTTGTCGCCGATGATGTCACATGTAGAACTGGAGAAGTCCATTGCGGGTGATTTATCCATGATGCAGAGGCAGCCTGCAATAATGGCAAGATATAGGAGATATGTGGTCATTAATGCACGTACAGAAGGGGCAGAATTTTCTGGGGATGTTCTCGGTGTAAGTCGTGCCTCTCTTCTATATTATCAGATTTTAATGCCTTTGACTGCTAGTTGGAATGGACGACAGCAGACAAGTTTGACTTCAGGGATGACTTTTACCCAAAGCAAACTGCTGGGATTTGAATCTCAACTAGCCTCAGGATACATATTTTATTTTCTTGATTGTGCAAAATGAAGTTGCGATTAGTATACTTGATTTCACGACGTGTAAATGTCTTCTTGTTCCACTGCATCATGAGCTTGGCCATGGGTCTTAAACAATCATGAACTATCTCTAAATTAACGCAGTCGTGAGATGATGGGCGAACTGAATTTTCAAAGTTGAGAATTCTATTTCCTTAACTTGCAATTGTAACTTTGAACGATTTCCAGTTATCCGAACTTTTTTTACGAGTGCGCCGTTGTTTATGAAATTGCAAGTAAAGCAGCAGTCTCAAATATCTGCGTCTCTATTTGCGATCGCACTGGCAGTTTGTTCAATCACAACCATACACGGCAATACCTATGGTAGAGTATTTCTTGTTCTGTTTACTGATTTGCTATACAAACATTTCATGCCCCTGGAAAATCCGACAAGGAAATCGATCGCAGTCACAACCTGAATGGTGTTTTTGGGTACTGAAGCTGGCCAGCGGCCTCATTATCTACGAACCAGTAGAGCTGGCCTGGAAAAACGGGCTTCACCCTTGCTGCAGGTAACCCTTCCTCAGGACTATCCAAAACCTTTTTCAACGCATCCTGCTTTTCCTTGCCTGCAGCCACAAACACAACCCGACTGGCATGGTTAATCACCGGGAACGTCAACGTGACCCTCCTCGGCGGGGGCTTAGGCGAGTCTTCCACGTACGCCACCCAACGGTCCTTCTCCAAAAGCAGCTCGTGGTCTGGAAAGAGAGACGCAGTGTGTCCGTCAGGACCCATACCGAGGAGGATTAGGTCAAAAATGGGGAATCGCGCCGCGTCTTTACCGGCGAATTCGCGTATGAGGAGTTTTTCATAGGCGTCTGAGAGTTCTTCGAGGTCGTCGAGCTGAGAGGAGTCGATGGTGTGGATGTTATCAGGTGGGATAGGGACGTGTGCGAAGAGGGCTTCAGTGCAGCTGCGGTGGTTCGAGTCCGAATGGTTGAGAGGGACAGCTCGTTCGTCGGCGTAGAAAACGTGCCTTATCATGGGATTTTAAACAGAATAACGTATAGTAGGGACATATACTGACCAGTGATCCCATTTTACTGACTTGTTTCCAATCAGCACACGGAGCAGCTTGGGCAGAGAGCCGCCGGAAAGGGCGACGGTGAATTTGCCTTTCTTATCGATAGATTCCTTCTGTGCGTGGAGGATAAAAGATGCTAGAGCCTTCACAAGGGGTTCCGTGCCAGTGAACTGATAAACGATGGGTGGGTTGGGAGGATGGTGTACAGTGCTCGACATCGTGGTTCGTCAAGAAGAAGGGAATTGCAATGCTGATTTGCTGTGATGTCATAGATAACCGGAGTCACACCCATGTGACACACTTAAAATTCGGAAATCAAATGGATTCTTCTACTTAACAAAGAAGATAACGGAAACAGAATGAAAGTCCAGCAGAGATGTAGTCGCAAGCGTACCCACGGCAAGGCCCAAGGGCGAGGGATCGGCCCACACCCTCGCAATTTCTCTTTCGGCCGGACGTCCTCGTCTGCCCTAGATAGAGGCCAACTCGGAAACACCCTCCGTGGATGCTGAACATCCAGTATTGTACGTGGGAACTCCACACCAGCTGTTGACCCATCAACGCCACAAATCGTACCGCAGCATGTACTTCCAGTAAGAAACATGACGCTCGACAGCAGAGGCTTGGAGCTGAACGTCGAGCTCAACTAGCAGGTCCACAGGCTAGAGCAACCTTTGCTCGAAATGTATCCAACTGTGCGTTAGGGAAGTTCAAATCTAGTTGTTCCTCATCCAAGCGATTCGCCACCTAATTGACCGTACCGGAGTTGGCTCCAGTGGTATCACGGAATGACGCGACGAGAGAAACAAGGACTGCGTAACCTTTCGAAGTCGTATCAGCCGGCAAAGGAGAATCCGCGCCCCAAGAGCCTTTGCAGATGGAATTGAAGGCGTATGAGGGACCAGGGTCCCTTCTTTAACAGGCAAGCGGAGATCGACGTTGGTTGGACCCGCAGACGGCGTCCCAGTCTTTTGCCGCCAAGTCATGATATGCGGAATGAGCGCATGTTCATGGCACTGCCAATACCATTTGGGTGGAGCACTTCGTTCCTTGCAGCATAACAATACAATCTGTGCTGTCGGATTTAAGAGAATGCGAAAGTTTTATATAAACCTTCCTGTGTATAGAGATCGGGAAGATGTGCGCTGAAGCAAGGCAAATGCTCTGCTTGAATTGCGTATGCGTTAGCAGATAGGTTTTGCCGTCACGTTTAGACGACTGTTCGGTGCGGCGATGAGGATAAATGGTATGGGTATCCACATGAATTATCGCGTACTCGTGCCTTCAAGCTCTCCTGTTTCCCCTTGCCAAAAAATTCCCGGCCTCCTCGACCTGCTCAAGCAGCTCGTCCGTTTTCTTGTCCATGAGTTCAATAACCCTCACCCCAGAGTTGCGCCCTCCAGGATTAATTGCTGACCTAAAGGGCCGAGCATCTTTCCACACATACGACGCCAAAATGAGTAAAAGTACTCTGCCGACATACTCAACGCTGAAGATGTTCTGTTTAGTTTCAATGCTGGGTGACAGTTCCCGAGCTGGAAACACCTAAGCGCTAAGCACAAGTAGTATGGATGCTCTTGAAATACCACTTTGAACTACCCGATTCTTGAATCCATTTCGTATCAGGCCAATTCCAGGAGTGGGCTTGCACATTTGATAGAGGGTGCTCCTTCATTGTCGACGGTCGTGTCTTTAAGGGGGGGCAGTGACCGAAAAACTTGTGATAGATTTTGCTGATGCTATCTGGCCCGTGATCGCCAAACCCTAAAACCGTCTCTTTCCCTCGATAACTAACTTGCACCCTGCACTCAGATCACAAATGGTGTTGTATTCTTCTTTTTTTGTCAGGTAGTATAACTTATCTAACTAATTGCACCAACAACCTTAGTCCTCAGGCGTATCCGTCCATCAGTTATGCTTGGAAGAATTCCAAGTACTGAAGCTCAAGAAGAAGATCAAGTACATCATCTTTAACCTCAGCAAGGACCTCACAGAAATCGTAGTTCTTAAAACATCCGATGAAAAGGACTACGATAAGTTTCTGGAGGATCTGCCCGAGGAACACTGTCGATGGGCTATCTATGATTTCGAGTTTGAGAAAGAGGGGGAGGGATTGAGGAACAAGATTGTTTTTATTTCTTGGTGAGTTCTG
>Ga0307514_10003352_pt1 | contig 15486 bp, 20 predicted proteins | sample 16_EM_MG_FD_203088 | JGI IMG/M metagenome (GOLD analysis project Ga0307514, IMG submission 203088) | Populus trichocarpa ectomycorrhiza microbial communities from riparian zone in the Pacific Northwest, United States - 16_EM | ecosystem: Host-associated > Plants > Roots > Unclassified | place...
CGCGCCGCGCCGCGCAGAGAGGGAAGGAATAGGTTTGATTTGGGATTGGATGGGGATGGGGATGGGCCCCAAGATTCAGGAGAGAGAGAGAGAGAGAGAGAGAAGAGATTATATACTGGCTAGCTTGGCTTGGGGTTTGCTCTACTTTGCTCTACATCCCTTCTTTGCTTGTATAGACGAGACGAGACGGGACGGGACGGGAGTGAAGTCGAAGGAGGTAAAAAATACAAAGTGAAATAATTTCTGTGCGAGTAAGGAGGCGGCACCACGTGACTAGTAGCGTTTTATTTAAAGATTTCAAGTTCGCTGTGGGAGCAAAGTTTATTTGTAATACGCCTACAGACTTTACTACTTTACTGTAACCAGGTCGGTCGGTGTATTTGTAAACTAAACCTCGCTGGCATATCCAGAAACATACCTGGCATTATAATCTGACTCCCGTATTTAATTGGGAGGGTCCACCGGGCGAAGCAAAGTAGAGAGGCTAAGCCAGGTCAAGGGAGCAATAACCATATTCGTACTACTCCAGGTCCAAAAAGTGCCCCCACCCCAACTATCGCCATAGCCCGTACGGCTGTGATCCATATTTCCACTATCCGACATAGCCCATCAATTTATGCACGCTTTAGAGGGGGAGGGAGAGGCTATAACCTACCAACTTGATTGTGCCATCCTCACTGCCCGTTGCATAAAGCTTTCCATCTGGTGAAAAGGCCACAGACCAAATCGATCCATGGTGGCCCTTGTATACATCCAGCTCCTGCTCCGTATCGAAGTCATAAATCCTCACCCATGTGTCACTAGTCCCGCCTGTCACAAACCTCCTCGTATCCGAATGCAGTCCAACAGAACTAACGTCGTACTGCGTTGCCACGGACTTGAGTAATCGCTTACTCCTAGCATCAAAAAAGTAGACGGATTTCCCGGCCGTTGCGCATAGCACGTTTCCTCCACTGCTGAGCTCGCACGAGCCGATTGGATGATCCACGGCGAATTTATCAATCAAATCGCGGGAGCGGGTGTCAAACCACCGAATTTTGCGGTCATCGGCTGCGGAGACAACAACATTGGTCTCTGACCATACAACGCATTTGATTGTGCCGTCGTGGGCGTTAGGGCCGAGTTCAATAGGGGTTGCTGGTTGATGGAGGTCAAAAATCCGGAGCTTCTTCTCCGGGCCACCCGTTACCACATGCTGGGCTTCTGGGTCAAAGTGGACAGCGCGGACAATATGATTATGGGTGAGAGTTTCGAGATTTTCCCCTGTGAATGTATCCCAGATTTTGCATGTAAAGTCCGCAGAAGCGGTAGCAGCTAGAGCTGCATCGTTGGTCAATCGTGCTTGCCAGACGGCACCCTTGTGGCCGACAAAGGTACCTATCCTATTAAACCATTAACACCCTGCTGTGGGCATTGGAACCGAAGGTGCATACCAGTCACCTGTGATCCCGTCTCGCAACATTGGATTGCCATCTGGGCACAATATTAGCAGAATACACTTTCGATCGTCTGGTATCAAAGTACTAACCTTTACAGGCGGAGATCAGGAAATAAGAGTCTTCATCTACCATCTGAGAGAATGAAAGGTGAGTCACTGGCCGAGAGTGACCATGGCAGGTCAAAGGAACGATCCTAGGGCCCTCTGCAATGATTAGGTTAACCACCAAATCCTCATCTGGAGGTGAAGTTGAGCGGGACAGATCACATACGACCGGGAGTGGTAGCAGGTTGCATATTGATGTTAAAAAGGTCTACAAGGATGTAATGCTGTGAATAGGAACCCGTTGTTTCGCCTAGCTGTTGCGGAATAGAGAAGTATAGTTGTTTTGTATGTATAGCTCCAGCAAGCGAAGAATGCGATTATACGATCGTGAAATTATATCAATGAGGCGCCAGAGCCGAATAGAAACCTGTCGAGTAGTAGGTGGGCTGGTGAGAGTTCGAGACTTCCGACTTGTGGGAACAGAGGGCAAGGGGCAAAATCTGCGGAATGGGCGACGGGCTGGCTTAGATGTGGAGGCACTAGTGGTAAAGGCGAAGAGCGATGAGATTCGTAAATGTCGTTAAGATACGTCTGCCAATGATGCTCTTTATGAAGCGTGGTCTGTCTTTGGGAAAAGTCGTAAGGCGAAAAAGCTAAAGCGGGTGGTAAGGCTAGCTAGGTTGGCGAATGGAGAGGTTGTTGAATAAGGAGAAGGAGGGAAGAAGGAAAAAGACTTGAGAGAGGGGGAGAGGGGGAGGGGGAAGGGGGGGGGTGGTTATGGAGCAAGATGGAGGAGGAGAGGAGGTCGTGATGGTTGAGAGTGGTTTAGCTCCCTTGGCCATATGTGCTTCTAAACCTCATGTTTATTGTACATCTCCGACTCCTTTTTTTCGCCTTGCAATTTCACTTTTATATTTAAGTCCACGCTATTTGCTCAGTACACACCTTCTCGGTATTTATTAAAGGCCTAGGCAGCTTGCTCCCAGCCACTCCAGTGCCATGCGTTTTTCCCCCTCCAATGCATGTCAGATATGGTGACATGATGAGAGCCTGTTTAGCCTCCAAGTACATCTACGACTTCCATGCCAGTGAATATGTACCGAGCTCGAGTACTGTAGGTGCACTGTAAGTGCACTGTAAGTGTATACACACACACTCATGAGGCTCTCCTGCAACACACCGCCGTCAGCCGGCAAACATAAATGGCAAAAATATTGAGAATGCCTGGCTAGTGGTAGTCTGGTTGACACGATATACTGGTACTGGTTACTGTACAGCAAGTGCTGAATGTTCGCACGCCCATGTATTTTTGGGTTCTGTATTGCCTTCAGACTGACTGCACATAAAGTATTCTAGGCTTACTTATATTCTGCTGTACTGGCGCACGTATGAAAGTGGTTTTCAAAAGTCCAATCCCACCGGCCCTCCTTCCTAGGTGGTTAGTCATGAAACATTCCCAAGTTGCCTAATTGGGCAGGTATGCACAATCAGACTGCACGCATGCGCCACTAGCACAATGCTTCGTTTATTTCTGGCTACGATATCTGGCCAAGTAGGAGGGGTTTTATTGGTCAATAGCCATTCAACTAGAGGATTTGCTAGTTTTAGAATTCGGGGACGAGGCTACGAAGGGAAGGTCGAATCACTTGAAGCTGTATCGGTTGATGGACGGCATGTTGGCAAATATACAGTCTGGTCTTGGGCCGAGTACCTGAATATCATCTTGAAAACGAAAGGAGAAGATTTATGACAACATAGTTAGATGCCCAGCCCTCAGAAACTCTCAAGGGTCATGAAGGCAACTGCCCTCATATACCACCTCCAAGAGCGCCCAAACAGTTCGAGCAGTCTTGTCGTTTCACCCTGTTCGGTGAGGGTGTGGACTAGAGAAGGTAATACATTTACTCAGCATAGGTAAAAGTGGTTCGTAACGGTGATGTTGCCGAGGCACATATTTAGTCTACTGCGACAGCATTGTGGACCAGTATTGGGACCATTGGTCGATGCTGTCGGGTCCAGCCAGAAGAAAGAATATACGAGGGTGGATCCTGCCGTTGTGCTGTGTTATAGCCGTGAGAGTACGTGCATATGCCAAGTAAACGTTCATGCATATATATGCATATGCAGGCTTTTCCCAAAGAAAAGCTCATCTCGCGCATACTGCTCAGGCAGCCATCACAACACAATGTCGTCCTCCACCACCGCCCCGCAACAAAGGAGCTTCTTCTCCATCCCCCCGCTAGTCAAGACCCTCTTCGACGCCTTCCCGCTCATCACCTACCCCGCCTACCCCGCCCCCGCGCGCTCCCCCGCGCCCTCCACCCTCCCCCGTCTCTACGCATGGATCAGCGCTGAGGAGGCCCGGAGGCCAGGGGGGGCCGGGTACAGCTTTGATGCCGAGTGTCTCAAGTGGCAGGTGGGTGGCTACTTTCGGTTGTTTGCGAGACCTGGTTTGAGAAAGCTGATCCATTGTGATGGTGGGGCTGCCGCAGGCGGGGGGCACGTATAGACTTATCTCCGATTCTGTGGGGTTCAATTCAAGACTGTTTCAAGCAATAACCATGCCTGTCCTAGCCACATCAACTCCCTACCCTTCCTGATACCAGCCCCGGCCGCAGCGTCGTCCCAATCTCCCCTGCCGGTACCCGCGGCGAGGCTTGCGCAGTGGGTGCGCGATCATGGCCGGCACTCGCGCGGTACCGACGCCGAGGAGGGGGACGAGGTTGATTTTGAGCGTGGTGACGTGCAGGCGTTCTTGGAGCTGCTCGATAATGAAGTCCGTGATGCTCTGGTACGACCACTCAACTCCCAACCCCAACCTCGCTCGACTAACTAGCACTTTTTTTTTTTCAAAAGCTCTATACAACTCACATCCACCCCCCAAACCTCCACAACTTCACCACTCCCCTCTATGCCCCCTCATCCTCATCCACTTCCCTCGTCCATCCCTTCCTCTCCTCACAACTCCGCGCCTCCGCCCTCGCCAGCCTCAAACGCCGCCACCCCGGCACACTCGACAGAGACACAATCTTTGCTGATGCAGACGCCGCCCTCGAAGCACTTGGCAAAGTCCTCGGAACCGACACATGGTTTTTCAACGGAAAGGTCCCTGGCTTACTGGACGCTGCGGTGTTTGCATATCTCCATGTAATCCTAACAGGGGAGTGGGAGGAGGACTGGCCGGGTGGCCTGAGGAGAGCCGTCGAGATGAGGAAGAATTTGGTGGTGTTTTGGGAGAGGGTAAATCAATGGTGGCAGTTTGCCGTGGACAAGTGAGGCTGGGTATGTGGCGAGGACGTTTAATGCATGATGGTTGCATGGTCGGGGATTTTGTACTCCCTTTACAAAATAGAATATGGGGTATATATGGAAGCTCTTTCTCCAAGAGCGCAATACCCCCAAAAGTTTCATATTACTTGCTGCTATTTTATGGGCTCCAAGACAAGGCAAGGTATCCAAAGTTTTTGTTGCATTTCCAATATAAACATGTCACTCTTTACAAGAGCCCCTGGGCGACCGCTGCCTCCGCATTCAATATACTCGATCCAGCCGCTCCAATAACGGCTATTTCCAGACATTAGCACTGCGCCAGGGGAGTGGGATCCAGGGAAAAACTCACTATTGTGTGATAACGTAACAAACTTCAAATCAAACACATTATCCAGTCTCACACGCCCCACGCTCAGCGCATACCCGCCATCAAGGTCTCTATCCAATCTCGGCTGTGGCCTATCGTCCTGATCAAACACATAAATTGCCTTCTTTGGCGCACTATGGCAGCCAAGTTTCTGCGGCTCTGAAACATAATTCCTCAGCGCAGCCTTAACCTCCTGGACGCTCGGCGCCGGGGAGTTTGCAAACTTGAGCGACACACAGGCAGTATGGCCGTCCATGACTGCCACACGATTACAGTGCGCGGAAACGTTGATGGTATCGAGCATAGTGAATCCTGTAGCATCCTCGTTTACCGCACCCAGGATCTTTCCCGTCTCCCACTCGACTTTCTCTTCCTCGCCACCAATGTATGGGACGATGTTGTCGAGAATGTCCATGCTAGGGACGCCGGGGTAGCCTCCTCCGGAGATGGCTTGGAGGGTGGTGACGACGACGGTGGAGATGGGGCCGAATGCGTCCTGGAGGGCTTTGAGAGGGACCACGAGTCCCGTAGTGGAACAGTTTGCATTTGTGATGATGAAACCCTTGGAGAGGGAGTATATCTTGCGCTGGTGGGGGATGACGGAGAAGTGGTCGATGTTGACGAGGGGGATGATGAGCGGGACGAGAGGGTCGCGGCGGTAGTTTTTGGCATTCGAAAACACCACAAGGTTGTGTTTGAGGAACTCCATCTCTACATGGGCATATCATACATATCGTCAGCTCCATTGATGGGTAGGTAGTGTAAACTGACCGATTTCCCCCGCAACATCGGCGTCGAGCCCAGAAAAGACGACATCACAGTCCTCAAAGTTCACAGCCTTGCACTCCTGGACAACCATGTCCTTGACTTCCTCCGGCATGGCGTGCGCTTGCTTCCATCGTGTCGCCTCGGAATACTTTTTCCCGGCAGAGCGGGAACTGGCACCGATGGCGTGCAGGACAAATGTGGGGTGTTGCGAGAGAAGGAGGATAAACCTCTGACCAACAGACCCAGTGCATCCAAGAACACCTACACTGAAACGTCAGTATACAGTTCTGTAGGATTGTTTGAGTCATAGCAGTTGCAATATCCAAACATACCGCACTTCTTCTGCAAAACAGCAACTGGAAGCTCAGGCATTGCGGCAAAACGAGAAAAGTCAACAATGTGGGTATATACAGTGAGAATACGTGGAGTGAGCTTCGAACCCCTAGTGGAAGTTTATATATATAAACGTTGTTAGGGCCCTTTTGGCGAGCGGGGTTTCTGCATCACTAGTTCTACTTTGCTTTTGTTACTCTCCACGTCTAACTGTTATGACGCCCGTGTCATGACCTACTATGCTATGTCTTTTCCTGATAAAGACCGACGTCTATTTCATTGTTTCAAGGATACCGATACCTTTCTAGTCAACCGAGTTTCTATCTCGATTTCAAGTCAACCACTAGGGAAGGTTTCTTTACTCACATGCCAAATTTAGTGGTGTCGAATTCGAATCGAAAGCGGCTAAGAAACGATGCTGGGGAGGTCAATGAGTGAGGGGTACGGCAAGCGGGGGAGGCTATGATAATCACGTCCTGTCCCACTGACCCTCGCCCTGACCCTCGTCCACACTCGTGCCGGCACGGCTCTCGCTGTGTCTTCGTCCCGTCATCACCGGCACTAGTCATATCAGCTCATCGTCGCGCCCGATGTTGGTTCATAACACTAACATACAGAGTAGCAGTCCCAAGCCCATGTGAGAATTTTGGCCCGGATCGATGCAAATGGGTTATATCATATCAATTCCTTGCGACTAGTTTGAGTTGAAAGGCAACACACAATTGCAAGCTATAAAACAAAAAAAAACATCAATTCCAAAGGCTCGCCCAGTCACCACCTGCAAGAATCCAATCACCCCACTTCGGAGACACTCCAGAGTTGTCAATCTTGTATAATAGATCATCCAGGACCCGCTCGCCCCCTGATTTTCCTCTGGTACCGGCCGTCCCACTTTTACTCTGCAGTGGGGTCTGTGGAGGGCTTACACGATTGACTGGATCCGTAACATTGTTCAGGGCGTCAATGGTAGCGATTGGATTGCCTTCATTGAAAAAGTCGACAAGGACAAAGCTTGGCACTCGGGGCGGTAGAAGTGCCTCCCATTCGTCCGAGTCTCTACATTTCTCCAGACCGGCGACTAGAGAGGGGCCATTGGTATCTTTGATCTATGAGAAGTTGTCAGCACAATCTCCTTTTAGATCATTAGGAAAGAAGTCTGCAAGTACCGCTTCCACATTTGGCCTGCTTATTCCTAGGCCCATTTCAGTATACAAGAACCAATTCAAAAGCGGTACTACCCCTTCTGCTTGAGCTCTCTTTATCCCCTCTTCGCCTCTCAATCTTCCTGGTCTATCCACAGCACAGCTCCAGGCATTTGGATCCTTATTCTCCCACTTTGTCTCCCAGATATAATCCCATTCATTAAGTAGGAATGGGGCACTAGAACCAACACCTGCTGTAACGAATACAACCAACCGCTTATTATCCTTGATCATTTTCTGCAGTGTTGGGAATTGGCGGATCTTGATCCCTGCTGACGATGGGACATAGGCTAATGAAGCTGTTCCGCTGTTCGTAAATGACGGTAAGAGTTCATTGGCAGGAATTCTATCTCCGTTGACAATCAACAGAGTAACCACTACGGGGCAAAAATCATCAGTACTTCTCCTCTGGAGTAAACCGACGCCCCAGTTCGCTTGACGTACCCTCGCTAGGATTCTTGTCCATCCATGCCTTGATTTGGGACAACCAACTCCCCAAAGTTCCCCCATCCAGCAATGTGCAAGACGAATGACACAACCTTGGTTCACCTCCTTTATCGTCTTTGTGTAACTGTCCCTGGAGTAACCGTATCCCCGCACTCAGCTGTACTGTGGCATTGAAATACTGATTTCCCGAGGTTGAAAAGCTTGTTGATTTGTCTCGGAGAAAGGGTGAGTTGTGCGTCCCTAGGTATGTTATAGCACCATAGGAGAGGTCGCAGAGGTGTGGAGAGTTGTTACATGCTTTGGTATCGTAGCTTGCCTGTGATTTGAGGGGTTGTTGGAGTATTACTAAAAGGGTAGCGAGGAGGAGGTGGGGAAGGCGGGCTGTATTAGAGAACAACATGAAGAGAAGTCGGAGATATATTTATCACAGTAGGTAAAATATCCCATCAAGTGTGTGAGTGAGAAGTGATGATAAACCCTAGTCTGGGATAGAACCTAGATATAAACTGTGGCTCGTAAATTTCGTATGCACTCCTGCAGCTAGAGTGTCAAATCACAGAACGGAATATGGACTGACTGTATCAATGCCGAGACCAAGCCAGAACCTGAGTTGTAATTGCGATGCATGGGGAGGCCACTGGTTATTTGATATCTGAGGTGAGGGCTGAAGTTTTGTGCAAATCAGACCTAGGCTGAATATAGTTGGGAATTAGTAGGTAGGTAAGTAGAGTACTTTTGTAGACGGACGATGCAGCAGGGCTGTGTGAGGGTTCTGGTAGGTAACACAAATAGCGGGGCTAAGTTGCGTATTGGGCTGAGGCTGTGCCAGAGTGTCTATTGTTGGTACGGAGGGTAGGTACTGGGAATATCTAAGACTTCTGGTCTGTTTTTTTGAGACGGATTGCGTTCATGTTCAGCAGATCCATGTCTAATATGTTTAATTAGTATTAGAGTGCTCTGTTATTGTGTACCCGGTAGTCTGGATAAGCGACAACAACTTTACCAGTACTACTTAGTCTTATGCCAAGCCCCCTCTTTCTTGCTATCATACGGAGTATACATAGGAGAGTCACAAGCGGATGGTCACGAGACTGAAATCAGGGTAACTTGTGTCAGTGCTCATGGATACTTACCTCACTTATTTTTCAAGACATCTTCTGGTTTTGATTTGTTCCGCTATGGTAGATACAAAATGCTAAATGCTAATTAGAGCTTGAAAGTAGGTACGGGATTTTCTTTCATGTTCCCAAGGCCAAAGACAACTTGAACGCTTCACATGCTGCCTCAGTCCTTTACATCTTCGTAAAGAATCCTTATTGAGTGCGCCACTCTAAAGTAAAAATGCTTGACCCGAGAAACCACATCAAAGCGCCAGGGTAAGCCTAGCATCGACAATCCCCAAATCATACTGATCCAAAACATGATATTGTTCAATAACAATTGGTCCCGCATGAACCTGCTCCTCTGAATAACAATAATCGAGAGTTGAAGCATCTGGCAAATGAATCCATAGCCCCGCAACTTCTTTGTGATGCAAAACATGACCGACTCGTGGGCCAATGTCGAAATGAGGGACGTGCCAACGGTAGCAAGAGCGCGGGACATATGGGGACGAGAGGCACCATATACGTGACGCTGGAGGAAGCGGTTTACAGGAATGTTCTACTCTGGGGAGAACTCGAGTCAATTTGTGGAGTTCCGCCAGTCGGAGTAGAAGTGCCTATCCGCGAAATAGGTGATTTCGGCAAAGGTACCAAGGACATACTCAAATAATAAGAGTAGCGAAATGCTCTCAAGCATGCTTCGGTGAGGCTGGTGGCATGCTCAAGATGGCCTGCTCTCAACTAATACCGAAATCCAAGAGAAAAGGGTGAAATAGTTCGCTCAGTTGAGGGAATGTGTCTATCCCACTACCGCTCTCTGGGTTGGAAAGGATACCACTGCGAGAGTTCACTGCTCCGCACACTTTTTGCATATCTATTTTACGATATCCTGTTTTTATATGTTCAGATACCCCGCGAGAGCAAGTGAGGTTGAACATCGATTGGTGGAGATTGGGAATGGCGGAGATTGGGAGAGGGAGGTGTGGGAGAAGGGGGGGGGGGAGGAAGATGTATGTGGTGGGTTTGGATTGGAAATTGCGGATCTGGAAGAGATAGTGGAGTGTATTCTGGACGAGGCGCTTGCGGTTGTGTAAAGTGGTGAGTGAATTTGAAAGGTAGGGATTGAGGTAAGCTGACGCAACGGGTGGATATAGATATGCCAGGAGTACCAGCAACGGGGAAGGGGGATGCTGGACTTGTTTTTTGTGGAATGTTGAGAGAAAGGAGTGTATATTTGCTGAAGGTATTCCGAATATTGTTTGTGCATTCTAAGATTGGCATGCTTACTTGTGATAGTGAAATCGGAGAATGACAGGCTTAGCCATACACAGAGGTTGTGGATACATGTGCTGAGCAGTGCGGGAATCAAAGTCGAGCTTTGCCGTGCATTGGCTAGGAATGGACAACCTGGGGATGAACTGCAACAAGAAAAGACGCAGTAACCACTATTTTTCCAGGCTCAAAGACGTTCGACATGTAGAGGCTTCGAGTACGGTATTTGGAAGGAGCTAGGCCACTGGATAGAGGTTTCTTAGGTGATTGTATTATATGCAATCATTAATATGGAGAGTGGACTCGCTCATACAATAGGTGGTCATTACGGTGATGAGCAGCATGCAACCCATAACCACAACAAATTCCAACTTTGTACCATGGGCCATTCAACTTATTGCGCGGCTCTGGTGAATGACCTTCCAGTTGCTGTCTTCTTTTCCTTCTCTTCCTGCTCTGGCTGTGCCCGGTTGAGCACCTTGAGGAAATCAGCGACCCTGCGGCGCATTCGTGAGTGCATGTAGGCCTTGGCAGCTTTGATGTGGTAGTGGAAATAGTCTCTGAAGGTCTGAATGTGGGAAATAGACTCTTCTCGGCGCTGGCGGGTAAGATGGCGTGGGAAGAGAACTGTTGCAAAAATTAGCATAAGTAATCAGGGAGCTGGGAAAGGCCCTGACTCACCAAAAGTAATATAACCAAGATCTCCACTCTCGCCTGCCTTCACCCCCGGAACATTTCTGATCTCAAGTGGGGGGTCGTTCCGGTATAGCACCTGTGGTGCATTCTGAATCGCCCTCCTCCTAGCATCCACGAACTCTGACAAGAACACCTTCCCAAAAATCCTATCTGTCTCCTCCCTAAAGGTGGTAGAGAAAATGACGGTAACTCGATCGTGAGATGCCTGGATATACATGGCCTCCTCCTCGCGGTAGTGGATGGCCATAACTTCGGAGTTGGATGTTTCCGGGGCAGACTCGGCTGTGAATTTGGCGGCTTCGGCAGCAAGTCCGTGGTGGGTGTCGATTGCGCGCTCGAATGGGGCGGCCATGGCGTTACGACGAAGTAGGGCAACTTTTCGAACCAATTCATCCTTTTCCTCTATATTCAAAAATGGAGTAAGAATCCATATCCAGTAAGCCCAGTGAGGTGGGGAAATGCACCTTGGGTAGAAGGCAAATTCTCCAGATCCAGTACGATAGAGAAATCATACCCCGCCTCGGGCTCCACGACATATGGGCCATACTCTCGTCGTAAGACATCGTTGGCACCATATTTCACCAGATCTGAGAAGCATTTTACGCTTATTGACACAAGAATCTTAGTCTTGGATTCTGGGGTGGAGACGTGAAACGTGACACCGTCGAAGTCGGAGATGATCTGGTCGATTGAGGCGGGGGTTGTGCTGTGGAGATGTTAGACGTGGAAATTCCTGGGGGCACTGCAACTTGAGAGATGGCAACCTGTTGAACCGCTCCGTGAGAAGGGTCTGTATTAGAAGGTTGTGGTATTCAAGGAGAAGCTGCAGCAATAGATATCAGGAATAAAGCTCTGCAGAGAATGTGGGGGGTTAGGACGCTCACCATGGCAAATTGAGCTGGTAGCAGACACTGGAAAATACACGATGAGACGGAGGATATTTGATCAAGCTTTGAAAGCCGAGAATTGATGCTCCAAGTGTTGAATTTGGTCTATCGCAGCTCCAGAGATGTTCAGTCTCGAGGCCTTACAGTTACGCCGAGCAGGGGTATCTCGTGGCATATGTGCTGTACAACAGGAAATGCCAAGATTTACAAGTTTAGTGTGATCCATCTGATTTGAATTTCTCATAGTGACCCCCGTAAATTTCTCGTACAGAATCCAAAAAAGTTCTCGAGTGGACAATGCCTGCGTCACAGCTCAAGCGCCTCAAGGCATCGCTAAAAGAGGCTGGAGTTATTGGAAACCAGAAACCCAAGAAAGGGAGGCAGAGAAATGCGACAGATGCGAAGGTTGACAAGCAATCGAAGTTGCAAAACATTCGAGAACAGTTCAATCCCTTCGAGCTCAAAACGACCCATGTGAAGCACGATGTAAGTGGCAGGGGCAAAGTCAAGGGCGTGCAAGGGCGGCCGGGTATCAGCAAGCAGATTGGGGAAGAGACTGTGAGTTTCCCGTGTCGATATCATCTCAATTGGCGTTGCTCACAACTGCATCTTTAGAGGAAAAGAACACTGTTGGTTGAAATGCAAAAGCGGAACAAGGCCGGAGGGATTGTAGATAGACGGTTCGGAGAAAACGACCCTACCATGGCACCAGAGGATCGAATGCTTGAGCGTTTCACCAGAGAAAAACAGTCCAGATTAAGGAATGGGGACATTTTCAACTTAGAAGGCGATAATGCTGAATTGACCCACTTCGGGCAGTCCTTGGGAGGCTTGGATGAGTTTTGTCAAGGCGATATGCACAGCGATGGAGGAGATGACTCTGTACAGGGTCGGAAACGGGGGATGGATGGATTAGTTGAGGAATCAGATGCAGAGGGAGAGCCGGCGAGGAAGAAGTCAAGGACAGAAGTCATGAAGGAGGTGATAGAGAAATCGAAAATGTATAAATACGAGCGACAGAAGGCAAAAGAAGAGGATGAAGACATACGGGAGGAGCTCGATGCCCAAATGGGAGAGATTTGGCAGCTCCTTGCGGGACCAAGAGTATCAGAGGCTCCTCCTCTCCCAAAACTGGTCGATGGGATGGACGCTGGTCGGCTTGCATTGATGCATGGGGAGGATAAGGAGGAAGCAAATAAGAGGTATGACACAGCCGTAAAGGAGATGCTTTTCGATAAACGATCCAAGCCTGCGGACCGGACAAAGACGGCGGAGGAGAAGGTATTGCAGGAGGCTGAGAGGGTGAAGAGGCTGGAGGAAGCCAGGCTCAAGCGAATGCGGGGGGAGGTTGATAGCGAGGATGAAAATGACAAAGACAAAGGGAAGGCAGCAAGCAAAGAAGATGATGGTGAGGAGGGAGAAGATTATGGACTCGGAAAGGGCATTCCAGAAACATTACCGACAAGGGCAGAACAGCTGCCCAACCCTGACGAGTTAGTTGACGGAGACTACATGTACGATGATGGCTTCGAAGGCCTTGACAACAGCAGTGATGCAGAGCATAATTCAGTTGCCAGCCTACCTGGATCAGATGACGAGAGATTCGATGCAGAATTCCTGGCAGATATTTTGCCTGCGAAGGGGGACAAAGAGAGAAAAATATCTACAGGCCAGAGTGAAGCTCTTGTTTCTAAGGAGGCATTCACTTACCCATGTCCAGCAACACATGGGGAGTTTCTTGCCATCTTGAAAAGTATCCCTGTAGAAGAACTGCCAACTGTCATTCATCGGATACGAGTCCTCTACAGCCCTAAGCTTGCTGAAGGAAACAAGGAGAAACTTTCCAATTTCTCGGTAGTTCTGTTAGAGCACATAATGCACGTGGCTACTACTACATCACCATTGATACCATTTTGCACACTTGAAACTGCAACAAGGCATCTTCACGCGTTAACGAAGAAACACCCACTAAAGGTGTCGAAGGCATTCCGGGCTAAGCTTGACGAGCTGCACCAAAAGCTCCCGAGCGAGTGGAATGCTGGAGATCTGCTCATGTTAACGGCCATGGACACAATATATCCTACATCTGATCACTTCCATCCGGTTGTTACGCCTGGAGCCCTAATCATGGCTAAATATCTAGGGCAGCATCCACCAAGCTCGCTCGGGGAGATGGCCGTCGGGTCATACATCACCACACTCCTCATTAAAGGGCAACGCCTTTCCAAACGCATAATCCCTGAGGTAATTAATTACATTCTCCTCTCTCTATGTCTCCTCACACCGGTACCCCTTCCCACCCCTCTCCCAGGGACGTTCCCATACCACGAGCCGAGCAAACGCCTATGCATCATGAACCCTCCCGCCGAATGGACACCTCGAAAACCCAGCTTCTCAGACATGTTCAGCACCGGCGCCCCTGATACGGGTCTTGCGCTGATGCACACCCTTCTCCACCTTCTCACCCACCTCGCCGATCTCTATGCCGGAAGTTCCGCATTCTCACCTACATTTGCCCCCGCAAAATCCATTGTCTCCGAACTCCTCTCCCCCCTAGATTTGACCACCACTCCATCACTCCCAACCTCACTCACCGACCTCCTCACCAGCACTCTCGCCACCCTTAACTCGCACCTTGCCCATGCCCACCGTACACTTCGCCCACTCGAGCTCCACCACCACAGGCCCTTACCAATACCAAGCAATATACCCAAATTCCATGAAGAATACTCTCTTGATAAGCGCAGCTACGACCCAGACCGGGAGAGGGTAGCATTGCAGAAGCTGAAGGCGGAACACAAGAAGGAGAGGAAGGGCGCTCTGAGAGAGCTGAGGAAGGACGCGGCGTTCATTGCAAGGGAGAAGCTGAAGGAGGAGAAAGCGACAAGCAAGGAATACCATGCGAAGATGGCGAGGTTGACGGCAATGATCCAGCATGAAGAAGGCCAAGGCAAGAATGAATATGTGAGGGAGAAGAGGGCGAGGAAAGGGAAGAAGTAGATTTGTAGAATAAAGGAATGAGTGAGTTATGGGAGGCTTATGTGATTGCATATACCTGCTTTTGTTATTAAATTTGCTTTTATTGCAGGATATAAAAAGGCTTGGGATGTACATTTTGTCTATTGGCTTTAATAGAAAGGAGGACACTGTGAATTCAATCCAGTCATATGGCAATGTCTTCTATATGCCAATGTATTTATTTTAGTAGCTGCACTTGACCCTCATCACTGCCACAGGGAGCAGTTCTTCTGAGAGCCAGAGAGCCACTTGTAAATCGGCAACGATATAGGTGGATCTTAGATCCGAAACTCCACTAAGAGCTCAAAAGCTGAAGCCTCCCAGAGTAATTACCAAGCCAACAAGAGGTTATACTGTACATAGTAGCACCGGCATGCCCATTACCCTGAACTCCACTACCAAATCCTATACCCCTCCCCACCCATATCCCCCACAAGCATCAACCGCGCATTCACCCCCCTTAGGTCATCCACCCCTCCCTAACTTCCTGTCCACAATAACCCCACCTTCATTCTCAGCTCCTCGAGTTTCCAACTATCGTAGCCTGAAAGAAACAAACCAAGCGACCATTCCAAATCTTTTCCTTGGCGAGACGAGCTGAGCCAGTGTGGGATCAGTGGGCGAATGGTATGTGGAGGAT
>Ga0307514_10003353_pt1 | contig 15480 bp, 17 predicted proteins | sample 16_EM_MG_FD_203088 | JGI IMG/M metagenome (GOLD analysis project Ga0307514, IMG submission 203088) | Populus trichocarpa ectomycorrhiza microbial communities from riparian zone in the Pacific Northwest, United States - 16_EM | ecosystem: Host-associated > Plants > Roots > Unclassified | place...
CACCCCTCACCCACCGCGCCCGCAACCCCACCCACCAATCCCACCCCCCTCACCCGCCTAAAACTTCACCTAAAACCCCTCTCCAGCGTCCTCCGCGCCTCGGGCTTCCTCTCAATCCCCTTCGCAGTCTGCACCAGCGCAGCAACCTACACCACCGCAACCAACCTCAAAGGCGTAGCCGGCACCGTGATAGCCGGTATCTTTGCCGCAATAGCCGGCGTGGTATTGGCCCTCTGCACCGGCGCACTTACACACATAGTGATGGGGAGGCGGGTGGGGGCTGGGGGAGGGACTGGCGCGTTTGTGGGCGCGGCGGTGCTGGGGATTGTGGGGGCGGCGGCGTTGGGTCGGGTTACGGTGGCTGAGGGGGCGAGGCTCGGGGGTGGGGTTGGGCATACTGTTGCGGCGAGTGTGGTCGCGGGGGTGGGCGCGGGGGTGGGGGTGGGTGTGGGGATTGGGGTTGGGGCGGGGGTGGGGGCGGGGATTGGGGTGTGGGTTGGGGGGAGGAGAGGTAAGGCGGGTGCGGCTGCAGGTACGGGTGGGGTTACGGCTGCGGTGTAGGGTTAGGTTCGGGAGTAATGGAAGTTGGAAATGGCGTGTTGAGTTGGACGTGGTCGTGCCGGCTTACCCGGTTGTGCCGGTGCCGACTTAGCGCCGCTGGCATCCCGGCTAAATGTTAACCGAGCCAATAACTGGCGTGCGTGTAAATTCCGTTGCATCACGCTTAAGAGTTGACTTACGGCAACTGAGTGAGTGAGGGCTAACGCGGATTGGAGGGATACCCCTGCTGCATGTACGCACCGCGTAACACTTCAAAGCACGGTGATACCATCCGGAGTAAGGATCATGTACCCAGACGCCCGTGCCATTCACCAACCCGAAACGAAAGCCGTAGAAGGAGTATAGAGTCCCTTTACCTTTCATTTACCGATGACGTGCGCATCGAGAGCTATGGCCACAGACCCCCATTTCCGCCCCTTCAAACACAAGATCGCATTGTGGATGTCCCGCAAATATGGGGTTTCTACAGAACTGCTGTGTCATTCCATAATTGGGACAGGATACAGTTATACTCTTCGATGACGATGACTGGGATGTTGTTTGCGTGTCTCATTCATACTGCATGAATTCTATCTAGAGTATGGCAGAGCCCGTTTTCCTTCCTCCGGCTACGTTGGGAGATCCTTTTCCGCTACCCTTCTTCCCCTTCAACTGAAAGTAGAACTAAACTAAACTGAACGCTCAAGCACAAGAATAAGAGAAACGTAAGAGAAAGATAACGAACAAGACGCAGACGAACCGAGTTCGAGATGGCTTTGTATAGGATGTTGGTGATAGCGGGGATGCGACAGAAGGTTAAAGGGTTTGTTGAAAATGAGCTGAAGGGGAAATAGGAGAGGAGTGGTGGATGAGGCAGATGAGCTATGTGAGCTCCATTACGATCGGGACTACGGAGGAAGGAATGGGTGGAGGAGTGTGTGACACAGGATGAGAGTGTTGAGTTTGTTGCTACGGCGATGGAATGTGATTTTATTTCTGATGATCGGGAAGTGGAGAGTTTGCGATGGGGATTCAACTGGAAGGAGTAAGGAGGCCAGGACCCCACAGATGATGTTTTCTTCCCTTCTTCCGGGACTTGAATGTTTGGGATCAATGTTTGTCGTGTATTATTTGACATTATTATTAAATTCACTATCAATATATTATATGTGCCACTGTGTTACCTGGGGTTTTGGCCAAAGAGACAGACTATCCATCGCGATGTAAGATAATAGTTTTATTCGGACATACCATCACCCATACTTCCGCCAAAAAACAATCCCTGGTCCACATCCTATGATCTTACTCTTACCAAGTCATTTGAGACCGGGTAAGACTAGGAGCTGTAACTCGGGGGTGCGTCACAAAGAATCACTCGCATAGTTAAATTTGGAGCTGTTGCATGTATGGTAGAATTATCTGTATCAGCCTCCGTTACTGCCATGTATGAGATTATGGCTTGTATGAGTATACTGGTTTTGTAATCAGTATCATATATTTCGACCTCACATCCACATATTGAAGTGAGAGTGGAGCGCAGAGCGATTGGACAGAAAATGCTGTCTCGAGGGAAGAAGACGGAGAGGGTGAAAATACTGAGCAGGAAGAGGACAGTGAGGTTACAATATTCGTGGAGTTGGCATGAGTGGATGGTGGGGTGCTAGCAGCGGGGAGAATTCCATCAACTCCCACCATCTACCCATGCTAACTCCACGAATATTTGTCCGATAAGGACGCTTGCCGGACATAAAATGATCTACTCAATGACCTCTTTTAGCCGCTGGTGTTCGATCTTGATTTGGCAGAGCCGTTCTTACGCGGCAGCCGGGTATGAGATTTTGAGTGGTAGAGACAATCCTGTCTGTATACCGTGAATACTCCGGACCGCGAGAATTCCCGTCTGGGCACATGCACGGGATGGTTTTTCAATGGTAACCCTGTATCGTTGTCATCCCGTGGTTCACACTATATGTCTATGATACACAACATTGTTTAGTTCACTTGAGTGATCAGCATAAAATACAATCATTATCCTACAGTCCCTACCCTGAATTACATTTGATTCCTCTGCTGTTCTATTGATGAGGGCATACCAAGATTCCCTGTCTGGACATTGTTATCGCACAATGATCTTGGGAGGAGTTGCCATTGGAGCGTATTTACCGGTGGATAGATGGCATGCCTCACTAGCTGTGGTCATGAGCTAGTTTTCACTGTCTCAACTGCGGCCCTGCCAACCGCCCCATTCTGGTGCACGTATTTAGACCTCCCCTGCCGCATAAAGCAACTATCAAATCAATCTTTGACTCTTCCGGTGTCGCATCCGGTCAATGATTTGTTGGGTTTTATTCTCCTCTAATCGTTTGTATTCCTCACATAAATGTGGCGGGGATTCCTACATCGTTCCATAACCTTTCAATTCCTCAATTTTGCAACAACGAACCCTAAAACGCCACAGTGAAATACTGACCAAAGAAATGAACCAACCCAATCTTCCGATCGCTCTGATAGCGAACCCCTAGAAGATGCCGACGCCATTAAAACCTCTCTGGATCCTGCGCCAACAGAACCCCACGATCTGGAAGCCGCCGTGCCGCATATGTTGACACGAGAAGAAGAGAAGATGAATTGTCTGTCGATACAAAGAGAAGGAAAACTATGGACTTTATATATGAAAGAGAGAGAAGGAAAACCCAATGCCGACTGCCAAAGCCGGAGCCCAATGCCGAGTACCAGTACCGAGCCGTCCTCCTCGCCATGGGGGCAGGCGAGGCCGACAGGGGCAAGCGAGGCCGACAGGGGCAAGCGAGGCCGATGGGGGCAAGCGAGGCTGGTGGGGGCAGGCGAGACCGGTGGGGGCAGGCGAGGCTGGTGGGGGCAGGCGAGGCCAATGGGGGCCGTAAGCCGCCGGGCCAAATCCCTAGTCAACACTCCCCCTTTGGCCCAAGGCTTTCCAGACGAAGTAAAACAAAACCAAAGAAACAAACAAAAGTCTGAGATCCTCCTCCAAGTTCCAAATCCCAATTCCAAAGAAAATCCAAGCATACAGTAGAGATCCAACCGGAATCCAAGATAAACAGTACAAATCCAAATACACAATCTGAAACAAAGGAAATCCCAAAGTCCTGCCCGTGATCCTATCCGAGTCCAATCTCCTCCACAAATTCGCCGAGTTTAACTCCCCCGAGGGCCTTAGTGAGAGCGTCTGCCAGCATGTCCGTACCTGCCACGTGCTTGATCTCGACCTCGCCTTTGGCAATGGCTTCATGAATCGAGTGGTACCGGAGTCGTAAGTGCCGGCTATCAGATTGGAAGTTGCCCGAGTTGAGAGTCGTAACACTGTTTAGGCCGTCATTGAGAATACGCCTGATGCATCTGCCAATTCCTATCTCTGAGACGAGATCTCGCAGCCAGTCGATCTGCACCTTGCCGTACGCAGTGGCAATCATCTCTGCTTGCATTGTCGATTGGGCTACTACGCTCTGCTTCTTCGACTTCCAAATGAGGAGGGTTCCGAGGGCGTAGACGATGTTTCCCAAGGTGGACTTGCTCGTGTCTGCTTCTCCCCCCAAGTCTGCATCGGCGTAGCACAAGATTGACTGAGAGTCATGCCCAAGGCTTGAGTCATGCCCGAGGCTTGGGTCATAGATCATTAATTTGTAGTCGGAAGTGCCTCGGAGATATCGTAGTAAGTGCTTCACGGCTTCCCAATGGGGAGTCAAGGGCTGGGCGGCCTATCGGCCAAAGACTGAGGTTGCATAGGTGATATCTGGGCGAGTACCAAGAGCGGCATAAAGAATCGAACCAATAGCCTTCTGGAATGTTCTAGCGTCGAAAGGCTGTTCTTCGGCCTGAATGGCATGGGGTTTGTAGCCGATTTCCATCGGTGTTGAGCACTTCCGGCAGTCGGTCATCTCAAATCGGTCCAGTACTCGGTTGATGTAGCCGATCTGGTCGATGGCAATTGATCGTTTGCTGCGATGTCGAGTGACCGTCATGCCGAGGTATTGGAAGGTGTCAGGCACAGGGACTTCGCCAGCGTCCTTGAATCGATCGTACAGTCGAGATGCAATGGAGGCGACAAGTATGGATTTCCCAATAATCATGATATTGTCGACATAGACTGTGATTAAGGCGCCATTTGCTTCGCCGAGATTGCCACCGAAGAAGAGACCGGGAGCTGAAATTGAGGCCTGGAGATTGAGATCGTCAACTATAAAGTCAAAGACTTCTTCATAGTACTCCCGATTCGCTTGCTTGATGCCGTACAAAGTTTTATTCAGCTTGACGTGGGGTCTGGTGCGGCCATATGGATCGGGCCATTCGCCTTCAGGGAGGCACATATAGAGAGTCTCATGCAGAGGGCAGCCGAGGAAGGCAGTCGGGATCTCAAGCACGGCAATCTCCAGGTCGTGCTTGGCTTCAAGGCCGAGGGCAAGCCGAATTGAGGCCAAATCAATGCCTGGACAGGTGATGTCATTATAGTCGCCAGGCTATTGGAGATCGCCGCAGCCGACAAGTCGAACTTTCCATTTGTCAATTGTCCCATTGGCCATTAGCTTTCTTCCCATAACCCAATGGCTTCCAATCATACTAGCACCTTCTGGGAATTTCTCAACGAAGATGAAAACCTCATGACTTTCCATTGATGCCATTTCCTTGCCGATGGCTTCTTTCCATTGCTCAGCGTCCTCTGCATCAAGTGCTGCACGGTATGTCATAGGACTTTGCTGGATCATCATAGCTATGCTGACATTGGTGGCAGTTCTTCCGCTCCTTCTAGGCTTTGGAGGCGGTATCTCTGGAGGCGGCGTCTCTGGAGGCAGTGTGAAATCATCATACGAGTAGTCTATTGGATTGATCGCACGAGGCAGTGCAACTGCTTTTGGAGGCTGTACTTTGGCTTTCGGGGACTGTATCATAGCTTTGAGGGATTGCACCACGGGAGGTTCGTCCTCAATTGCTGAATCCTTATGCTGTTCGGCTGGTTCGAAGGCGATCTTTGCAGGCTTAGTATTTAGTAACTGGTGATATAGGGTAGATTCATCAAATTTGACATCTCGAGCGATAAAAACTCGGCCCGAACTGACATCCATAACTCAGTATTGTGTCGCTGTCTCCGAGTAGCCGAGGAGCACACACCTGTAGGCGTGGTTATCAAGCTTCTTCCTGAGGTCGGCATGAATCCATACGAATGCTTGGCAGCTGAAAGTTCGAAGATGGGAGATATCGGGCTTCTTCCGCGTCCATCTTGCGAATGGCGTCGAATTGGGATTGGGGAGAGCTTGGGATGGTAGTTGATTCTTGTTGTACACTGCTGTGGACACAGCTTTGGCCCAGAGCTTATTGGGCATCCCAGCATGCTTCAGCATAGACCACGCCGGGTCCAGCACTGTGCGATTCCATCTCTCCGAAATGCCATTCTGCTGCTGTGAGTATGGGGCTGATACTTCCCTAATGATGCCTTCCTCTGCCAACTACTCAAGAAACTTCTCACGACTATCATACTCGCCTCCCCCATCAACTCTAATTTGACACACCTTCGACTTTGGGTGCTGCTTCTCCACTTTCGCCACATACTCCTTGAACTTCCCTGGAGCCTCAGATTTGGCTTTGATAAAGTAGACCTCGGTGTATCTCGAGTGGTCGTCGGTAAACATAATAATATATCGGTAGCCGCGCATCATCTGAGTCTGCATTGGCCCAATCACATCGGAGTGAATCAATTCAAGTAGTCGAGTCTTTGCCTTATCCTCTGAGGGCTGGAAAGGCTTCCGGAACATCTTGCCCATGATGCATGCCTCACAAGTGCATGTCGATGGGCTCTTAGCATGCAATTGGATACCTCTGACTGTTTTCGGGAGCCGCTTGATAGCTGCCAAGGAGAGGTGGCCGAGGCGAGCATGCCAAACGAGGATATCCTTATCATCAACCGCGGGCCGAATGTTGTAATAGGCCTTGGAGATCTCAGGAATGGATTGCGGAGCGGTGCTCGGTAAATCATCTACTGCCACCAAGGCTTTCGAGACTGAGGCCGAGGTTGTAGAGGCTCTGAGGACGAATAGACTGTTGATGAGCGGTGCTTCATAGACGAGGACTGACCCAGGGCTCGCCGTGGCTCCATTGAGTTTGAAATCGAAGTTGACTCCCTTCCGCATTAACTGGATGATACTGAGGAGGTTATTAGTACCGCAGGCTGGCACATAAAGTACATGTTGCACGACTATCTTCGCGGGCTTCTCATTTGGCCTGTCGACGTAAAATGTAATGGTTCCAGAGCCTTCGGCATCGACAAAGCTGTTGTTTGCCGTCTTGACCTGATGCTCCCCCATTGCCATGGGGTGAAAGGTCTCAAAGAGGTGACGATTGCCGGTGACGTGATTTGTTGCACCGGTGTCAAGAATCCAATAATCGGCAGATCGATTTGCCGATACCACATTGACCGTGATCACAGAGTCTGGTGTAGAGTCCGGGATAAGGTCAGAATGTATGACTGAGACAGGGTCCGAATGTATGACCGAGAAGAGAAACGACCCAGACTCGGCAATAGAGGTCAATGTGGCCAGGTTAGCATCGCTTTCAGATTTCTCATACAAGGCCCACTTATGCTTGCTCCTGCACTTTGCCTTGATATGGCCCTTTACTCCACATCCATGGCATATGACCTGGCTCTTCCAATCGTCGCCCTTCCTATCTTTGCCCTTCCTATCGTCGCCCTTCCTATCGTCGCCCTTCCTATCGTCGCCCTTCCTATCGTTGCCTTTTTCAACTTTCAAGTGTCGTCCTCAACCTTTCTTCGGTATAAACAGTGTGGCATCTGGAGCAAGACCTCGGGCCCTGCCGAGGCGGGCTTCGAAGGACAGGAGGTGGGTGACAATGCTCGCCACTGTGTCTGCTTTCTCAGTGAGCTCGAGTGTCGATGCAAAGGTTCGCCATTCTTCGGTATTTGGGAGATTGAACATGATGTTGAATTTCCTCCAAGAGTCTTCGATCGTGATGTCGCATACGGCAAGGTCATTGATTATCTTGTCCTGGGTTGAGATCCATTCGGTGACTGAGGGATATGACTTGAGTTGACATGATGTGAGCTTCGCCATCTCGTATCGACCGTCGAGCTTGATGACCTTCTCGAACTCGGTTTTGATCGTATCCCAATGTTGTTTCGGCTCAGTGAGGTCTCGGTACGGTATCTGGATCGTTGATTCCATCAGAGAGGTGAGTTGTCCGCATGCCTTATCATTGTTCATCTGCCAGCGTTCCCAATCGTGAAGGAAGTGGTAGAACTGATTGAGGTAGGACGTGTCAGTCGATTCCGGGAGGAAGTCGTAACCGGTATCTCGAGGGTTACGAGCTGTGGGAGTAGTCGAGGTGTCGCTGGTTGCTACAATCGGAGGCCTGGGAACACGCATTTCTCCAGATACGTACTTCCAGAGGCCTTGCGCACGAAGTAGGGCTTTCACTTCTATGGCCCATTGTCGATAGTTGCGCTCATTGAGTTTTGTAGCCGTGGTCGACATGGCGGAGGTAGACGGTTGCAAGACAATAAAGAGGTTAAGAAACAATAGAAAGGCGGAGGTTGAAAAATGAGAGAGGCACTACTACTAGGTGTCGATTCAGTCCAATGCAAGCAGGCAGAGGAGAAACGCTAAACACAGAGTAAGAGATGTTGGCTCGATCCACTGGAACAGGGGCAGAGGAGAGGCAGTAACAAACACTAATAGTAGGCGTTGAGTTCAGCTCAGCGCCGGGCTCATAACCTGTTGACATGAGAAGATGATGGAGAAGATGAATTGTCTGTCTATCCAAAGAGAAGGAAAACTATAAACTTATATATGAAAGAGAGAGAAGGAAAACTCAATGCCGACTGCCAAAGCCGGAGCCCAATGCCGAGTACCAGTGCCGAGCCGTCCTCCTCGCCCTGGGGGCAGGCGAGGCCGACAGGGGCAAGCGAGGCCGACAGGGGCAAGCGAGGCCGATGGGGGCAAGCGAGGCTGGTGGGGGCAGGCGAGACCGGTCGGGGCAGGCGAGGCTGGTGGGGGCAGGCGAGGCCAATGGGGGCCGTAATCCGCCGGGCCAAATCCCTAGTCAACAGCATATTCCCACCGGTAATGAGATTTTCGAGGACACATACCAAAACCGGTTGAAACGGGGTGTAGGAGTGATTACTAGTGGTACCGTGCTAAGTTCCACCGGTTTTCTCGAGATTCCTTTGGAAATATGTACAGCGACTACTCCCGGGACCACTACAGGAGCCGGCTTTGATTGTATAGCGGAAACAATAGTAGCTCGTAGCTTTGGAGCAATGCTAGGAGTAGGGGTAGCCGTTTTACCGGTGCGGTGGCAGATATTGCGATGGGAAGCAGGGTAGGGGCAGGCGTCGGTGTTGGTGCGTTTTTTGTGGCCTCGGTTGTCATGATGGCGAGTGCGGCGTTGTGTCCAGTCACTGGCTACTGGGGAGATGTTCGGAGCGGCAAATGGTGGGGCGTTTGGTGCAAGCATGGGTGCGGGAATTAGGGTAGGCATTGGTGCGGGGGTGAGCATTGGTATTGGTGCGGGGGTGGGTGCGGGGATTGGTGCACGAATTGGTCGGAGTGGGACAGCAGGGGAGGGTTTGCCAACACATGTGGATGGAAATACGAGTGGAGGACAAGAGAGGGAAACAATGCAAGCTTAAAACTTTCTTCACATCACCCACAAATCCACGTCAAACATCACTATTTTCCACTTACGAACGCAGCTCCGATGGGCTATCCAACCCACTTCCCCATCATCCTCATTACAACTAGCTGCTGCTCCCACTCTACCATCTTCCGGTCAGGACCCACCTGTCCACTATGTGGGAGTATTTGTATGCTGATGCTTCTCTTTTGCCCACTTTTCCGCGTACCTTTTGGCTGCATCCGTTGCCTCTTGTATCGTCTTAGCTGCAGGATCCTCTCCAGGGCTTGGCCAAGGGCTTGATGGTATGCTTCGAAGCTAGTTGTGTAGTAGGGACAGAAGATAATCACAAACGAAGTTTACCTTTCAATCCGTTGCATGCCACAATGACTAACTGTGCGACGAAACCCCGGTATAGCATTTGAAGAACGCAACCTATTCCCAAGGTTCGGTGGGAGCTCAGAGTCCATACAATCCTTTGCGGAATTCTCTTCTACTAGTCATACACAGTTTGTTCCCATACAACATTGGCAAGAACATGAGCGAGAAAGCAAAAACGATTGTCTTGGACTCAATAGCGCACAGTATGTCAACAAAATCTTGGTTCCGCAGCTTTTGCCACTACAGGTAGTAATGGAAGGGTCTAATGCTGGTTTACATATCATTGAATGTGGCGCTAGTTACCATATATCGGCCTATGCACATGGGTGGAGACTAATAAATGAAATAACAAGATTGCATTGGGTATCCAATTCACCAGATATGAGTCCGAGGGGGAATGGATTGGTTTATGTGCAGTTCGCGCTTCAGGAAAGTAATGCGGACAGTATTCCCTAACAGCCGCCAGGTACTTTACCGGCTGCAAACGGGCTGAATCTGGTGGGTGCTATAATAAGCCGTCAGCAGTTTGGCTTTACCTATAAATGCCGGCAGTATATGCGACTGTCTGTGTATGCCAGTGAATATTTACAATTGACTGCCATATATGGATGCCGCCTCTGTAAAAGTACTTGCTTATATTTGTCGGCCGATGGAAATAGGCCGCCAAATTTTAATCTGGCCCGGCGGCATGTCTGAATCTCGTAAAATGGCCAGACTTCTGTCAAGCCGCACCCGTTTAGCCGCTTGGGAACTCGAGTACGGTTGAACCGTCGACAATCGGCTGACGCCGAGCCACATCAGCCTTTTGTTGATAGACTAGAGTGCATTGCTTCAACAGCGAAATAGTACAAGTATATATTAAACAACCCACAAAAAGCCATTCAAGCACTTCTCTAAATAAATTAAATTCATGTAAAATATGTTAGTTGTATTTTTCGTTTACTATGTATTTTGCAGTAGAGGTTGTGATACAGTACTCTCGTTCCCAGGTTTCTCGTCGCTCGCAAGCCTTGCCAGATGCTACAAGAAGCTGCTGGATTTCGAGCCCAGTGATATAGTTCTATCACAAAAAATATATAGAAAAGAGTGAAAATACTTGTATTTGTGCAATATTTTGCGCAAAAAATCTCCGAAAATCTATTTCAATTTAAATCACCAGCCCAAGTTGCCAAAAACTTTCCTTTTAACCTTATACTTAATTTAGTTTATCCTATTTGTTGTGTTTTTTTTTGTAGGTTATTCTGTGGACAAGGAATAAGGCTGATGCAGCTCAGCGTCAGCCGATTGTCAACGGTTCAACCGTGCCCGGGAACACTGAATGCGGAACCCTGTACCACAACCTCATAGTCGGGAGGAAGTCTTGGTTGTAGCGCAACGGTTGTTGGAGGGGTTGCCAAGGGAGCGTATTTACCAGTAGATAGATGGTTTGCCTCACTAACTGCAGCCATTAGCCAGTTTTCACAGCCCCTGCCAAGCGGAATGTCCATGCAGCCACCATTCTCGCGCGTAACAGAGCCTCCCTTGCAGCAAATAGCAACGATCCGTTCAAGCTCAGACACCATGCCGCTGTCGCATCGTATTCTCGGCAAGTTCCATTCCCTGTAAATAATGCGTATTCCCCACATAAAGGTTGCGACATTCCCATATCGTTCGATAACGTTCAATTCCCGGATTTACAAACCCGAACCCCAGAGCGCAACTACGAAATAACGACCAAAAAAAAGAAGCAAGCTATGCCTGCCTGCTCACAAAGCACACCTCAGATCGCCTCCGACTGCGAACTCCCGGAAGATGCCATCATCATTAAAACCCCCCTACCCCCAGCGACAACCGAAAATTACGACCCTGAAGCCGCCGCGCAAACTCCCCCCGGCAACGATACCGTCGAGGATACATACCGAAACCGGTTGAAAGGGGGCGTAGACGTTATTAGGAGGTGTACCGTCATCGGTATCTCAGGTAGTCTAGGTATACAATTTGGACTTTGTACAGCCATTACCGAGACTACCGCAGTTAGCCTTACTGGCATAGCGGGAACTCTAGTGGCAGGTAGCATTGGAGCAATGGTAGGAGCAGTGGTAGGTACTTTCACCGGTGCGGTGGTAGAGTTAGCGATGGGAAGGAGGGTAGGGGCCGGGGTTGGCGTTGGTGTGTGTGTTGGGGCACCGATTGTGGGGATTGTTGGTGTGGCGGGGTTGGGTACTGTGATGGTGCCTGCCGGGGAGAGAGTCGGGGCGGGAATTTGTGGGGCGTTTGGAGCGAGCGTAGGTGCGGGTGTTGCGGCCGGTGTTGCGGCGGGGTTGGGTCTGGGCATCGGTGCGGGGGTGGGTGCGGAGATTGGTGCACGGATCTGTGGTGGTGCGGGGAAATGCGAGGATGCAGGGGTGCCGGCAACGGGTGTGGGTGGTAATACGGGTGCCGCTACTAGCTAGGTACAATGCAAGTTTAAAATAGGATCTACAGTAGGATCCAGACTTAGTCACGCCGGTACCGACCCCCTTGCCACCTTAGCGTGGCCGACACCCCGCGAAAATTAACCGATCATATCCATTACTACAACCCAATCAGCCAACCGATAGATATTGTTGCACTTCGCTTAAAAGTTGGTAGGCTGCTGAACTAGGGTGATATCTTGAGAGCTAGAACATCATCTCCATCCGCACTAGAGCACCGTTTTATATCTACTAGGATCCTCGGTTGCAGCCTTGTATGACGATATGGCTTGTACCAGGATGCGGCGCAACGACGTGAAATGTGTGGCCTCGACAGATAGACACAATCAATCACCACATTTAACAGTCTTATGCATGGAGCTAACGAGTGATTTTGTTATGATCGGAAAGCCGGTGAGTATCAATTGATCTCTGCCATCAGGAAGTCTACGCCGCCAGCCAGGAATTGTTGAGTTATGTAAAATCGAGCTAGCTTGCTAAACGTTAGGCGGACGCAGCAAATTACCGTTTGCATCAAAACCGGAGTTGTGGCAAACCAGAATTGTAGGGGCCAAAGGAGGGACAAAGTGCGTGGGGGAAATAGTTCGCAACGGTGGTGACTTGGAAGAGATTCCGGTTCGAGTTGGAGAGAGATGGAAGGTGATGCTTGTTGGGAGGGAGGTGATAGAAGTGGTACCGGAGGAGTCTCAAGTCGGAACCTGGAGAGGGTGATGTTCGGTGTGCAGATCTTTGACGTAAGCTAGAAGACGGGAGAAAGAGATATGACTCTAGAGGAGGAAGCAAGGGGCTTTACCAGTTGAGGACCCCAAAATGGGAGGTTGACACAGCCGAGCGTATGGAGAATTGGGTTAGAGATGGATGACCGGGCTCACGGGGCTGAGGTGCAAACAAGGAAGCTGATGTAGGCATCTTAATGACTCCAAATCTTGGGACACAGATTTCTGGACCGTTTGAGACCGGGGCAAAATTTGCTTAAATTAGACCCTTTCGGGCATGCAGTCTCCGTGAGATGCAGGTTGAACTATGAGAAGCAGTGGAAATCACATTGTTTTGTGCTATTTTTCGTACTCAGGTTTATCACTAGCATCACAGTACCTCAGCCGCTTGTTTTAAGGCTTACCGCTGGCAGTTTCGGGGCTTGATACGGGGAACTCAAGGTTTAGCACTGCCGTCACCACCGGATGCACACCCCGGCAGCCGCCGAATCCATATAGATAGCTACATGGGACCCGAGCAGAAGATTTCAGCCCCGGAAGGGCCAGGCCGCAGAAATGATACCCGGGACGACTTCGATGCCGCCCTAAAAGAATGTAGCGGCACGGACATGAGGTGATGTCTGCTAATATCCGGTTGAGGCCGATTGGTAACCATATAAGGAAATGATACGGTTCTTCGGCTATCGATGGTTAGGATACTGTAAGCAGCAAAAGATGAAAGATGCTCGTGCGGAATTATAGCAGTGGCAGTGTAATGATGGTGAAATTGATTCGCCTCCGGAGATAGTGACGGTCCATCCGCCCGCCAGTCGCTACAAGGCCCGACGTCGTCGTTCAAACCAAGGGTGTCGCATCGTATTGTCGGGGGTGTTCCATTCCCTGTAAGTAATCCGCATTCTCGAATATATAAAGGTAACAAGATTCTTACATCGTTCGATAACCTTCCATTCCTAAATTTACAACACCGACCCGTAAAGCACGACAGCGAGATAGAGACCATAGAAATGAACCAACCTACAACTACTAGTTCGCAAGCCAGCCCTCCAATCGCCACCAACAGCTCACCCCAAGACACCGTCTCGATTAAAACCCCCCTCTAAGCAGCGACCCCCGAAAATCCCTCTCCGCAAACTCCCCCCGTCAACAATACCGAAGTGGACACATACCGAAACCCGCTAAAACGGAGCGTAGAAGCTATCGCAGGCGGCACCGTCATCAACACCACCGGTTTGCTCGGAATACCCTTCAGAGTGTGTACAGCCAATACATCCAGCACAACTACCGCCGGCCTTGACAGTGTAGCGGGAACTGTAGCAGCAGGTAGCTTTGGAGCGACGGTAGGAGCCGGGGTTGCCGTTCTGACCGAAGCGGTGACAGGTATTGTAATATGAAGCAGTGTTGGGGCAAGGTATGGGATTGCTGTGGCGGTGGGGGCATCGGTAGTGGGGATTGTGAGTGTAGTGACGTTGTATCCTGTCACCATGGTTGCCTGGCTCGGGTCGAAGCTGCAATTGGTGGGACGTTTGGTGCGAGCGTGAGTGCGGGCGCTGTCGCCGGCGTTGGGACGCGGGTATGTCCTAGCATCGGTGCGGGATTGGGTGCTGGGATCAGTTCACGAATTGCCGGGTGCAGGCGGTGGGACTATTGGCATTACTGCTAGGGCGAGTGCTAGGATGGCTACGGAGATTGGTGCACCAATTACTGGGGGTAAGAGTGGGACATCAGGTGGCGTTTCGGAAACGGGAGCGGGTGGTAATGCGCGTGCCGCTGCGGTGGAGAACTAGTTACAGAGAAACAATGCTATGTTTAAACAGCGGTAATCGTGGTACCTGGATGAGATCCTAATCATGCCGGCAACAACGCCCCACCATTGTCGTTCTCCATTTAGCACGACACTTCGCCAAATGTTAACCGAGCACATCTCACTAAACACACCCAGTAACTAGCCAACCGATAAATGTCGTTGCACTTATGAGTACGTAGGCTGCTGACTGGAGATGGCAGAATGGACTAATCGGAAGCATTAGCATACCAGCTCCACGTGCCCGGAGTACCATGTTCTTTGATGCATAAGTATATACTAGGATCATCTGTTACGGCCTAGTATGAGGATACGGCTGGAGTGATGCGTCTCGGATGAGTGCGGATGCATATGGGTGACCGTGCGTATACAATTCTTATAGCCTCGATAGGTACACATAAAAAATGATCAATCGTCACATTAAACACTGTTATGCACATAGTAACAGGAGATCATTCGTGATTGGTAAGAAGGTTAGCATCGAGTGATTTTCGTGATTATGAAGTTTGTGCCGTTAGTCAGGAAGAGTTGAGTTATGTCAAACTCGACTAACCCGTTAACTGTTAGGCGGATGCGGTAAATCGCTGTTTGAATTGCAGTTGGAGTTGTGGCCAGCCAGAACTTTAGGGGCCGAAGGAGATACAAAGTGCTTGGGGGAAACAGTACGCAATAGTAGATATGGAACGTAGTGTCTGTTCGGGTTAGAGAGAGATGGAACGTGATTCTTGTTGGGAGGGAGACAGCAGAAGTGATACCAGAGGAGTTGCAAGTCGGAGCCCGGAAAGGGTGAAGTTTTTGTTTTTGTTTGTTTTATTCATACTGTATGCACTCTAATTAGAGTATGACAGGACCCAATATCCCCTCCGCCTCCGGGCGAGCCGGCTAGATGGCGGAGCTCCCACCTGCTACCCATCGTCCCCTTTGACACATG
>Ga0307514_10003355_pt1 | contig 15474 bp, 21 predicted proteins | sample 16_EM_MG_FD_203088 | JGI IMG/M metagenome (GOLD analysis project Ga0307514, IMG submission 203088) | Populus trichocarpa ectomycorrhiza microbial communities from riparian zone in the Pacific Northwest, United States - 16_EM | ecosystem: Host-associated > Plants > Roots > Unclassified | place...
AAACTCACACAAGGGTATGAGTTTTTTTGCCACCAAGCTGTAACTACAATCCCTACTAGAATCTGAATTGATATAGTGAGCGCGGCTGGCATAGTGGACATGCTCCAAGTATCTCCCCGTTGAAATGTCATAACCATCACATACCGCATCTTCATCATGATATGACCGAGGATGTGTGATGTAATGCACATCACAGTCATGTATATATACTGTACATACTCTAACCATCTCGCTGGAATACATGCTATTATACACTTCATATTCATACTGATCTCGTGCCAAGACTCTCATTATCGCTGGCGTTATTCTTAGCCAAGGGTGAAGTGTTCCTTCACTGGCCACACATCTGCACCGCTGCTCGTATCAGCCTCATATCATAGCCTGGTATTCCAACACTCCCAACCCAAGAAGAGGTACTCTCGTGCCAAGATCCTTGGTATCTGTCATGAATTATTTTCTGCTGTGACAGCTATCATAAGATCATAACTCTCCGTGTACCGCTTTCAAGAAAGAGGGGCCTCCGTTTCATTTAGTCTGGTTGGCCGTGTCATAAGCAACCAGACTAGTCAAGCCTCGATGTCAAAGCACTCTACGAGCGGCTTGTGCAAACCAGACTACCTCTACGCCCTCTTACTCTACGTATACGAGAGGTTAGTGCACTCTACGACAACCAACCAGATTTAAAGACGTCCTAAGTCACGGTACTGAGTGTTCTCGGTCCCAGTCTCTTATCTACCTACGCGCGCTAAAATAATTCTGCTGCGGGGAAAGAGGTACTGAGTACTTAGAGTCAAGTAAAAGATTGGATAGTTCGCACCAGCGCTTAACTCTTATCGATAATTTCTGGTAGGCGCGATAAGCGTTTGAATTTGCCAAGCCAGAATTCAGCACCCAACCACACTTCCTGTGAGCATTGTAGTGGCATAAAGCTGACCAATTGGAGTGTATATTGGCCATGGCCGTGCATTTATCTCAGCTGGCCAGGATTTTGTCAACCAGTCTGGTGGGGACCGGCCTCTTGTAAGTAGAGAGCCAGAGTAGGGATTGTTCACCAAATTGTGTGACAGCCACGGGTCTGGAAGCCACCAGCCAGACTAGCTCAGGGCCTCTTTATGCAGGGTACGAAACCCTCGCCACCTACCGTAGTCTGGTCTACCGTACTTATGTATCGAGGGGGTTGTGCAAGATTACATACAGGCTTGCCGCCAGCCAACCAGACTTCTCGCAGTGGGGCACACAAAAGGCAACGCCAAGCCCCGAGAGAGTCTGGGCACGAGATCACAGACTAAGTACTTAGGTAGTGTAGTCTGGCTGGCACAAGCCCCCCAATCAGACTAAAGCCCCCCGTCAAACGGGGTAGATCTACAAACATACTCCTTCGGGAATGGTTGAATGGGTTGCCAAGTCGAATCCTGAGAACTGTAGTCTGGGCTAGGATCTCTTACTCGGGTGTCCCCATGAATTACCACATGCTGCATGCACACTGCAATTATTGCAGATAACCAATTGTTCATTAGGTAGTCTGGTTCATGAACTGCCCCATAGACATGAAGACCCCAGTATGCAGCGTGCATGCAGCGTGTGGTAATTCATGGTACCCCAACATAGCATTATAGCGTTTTATAAGCGTAACAACAAACCCAGACCAAGGCGTATAGACTCAAAAAAAAGAAAAAAAAATCCCAGAGCTGCTATTCTGGAGTGGCCTGCCGCAACGCGTGCCAAGAGTCACGATCAGGACCTATGGCGGTTTCCATGAATTTTCCGCCCAGGGAGAGCAGACCGTGGTAGGTGTATGACCTCATATGCCAGGGTGCTCTTCTTGGCACCAGAAAAGCAAAAATTTTATCTTGGATCTGAGCTGGAAATCTGAATTCAGTTAGTATTCAAATTTGGACGTTTGGAGTTCCTAGTCTGGTGGCAAGAGAACCGACTTAGGTATCAAAACAAATGTGAGCTCCTTATGCTTAAACAAGTACCGCATCTACTGGCGAACAAAGGTCCATGTCGCTTTTCAAGACATGGGCCGAGCTCAGGCAGGAAAGGTCGATATACAAGGTCAAAAGCAAGTGGCTTTAATGTGAGCTCAGCCTATGACTTGAAAGGCGACATGGACCTTTGTTCGCCAGTAGATGCGGTACGTATTCCCGTGGATATTCTCGCACTTATTTTTTGCAAGAGTTAAGGGTGTGGCTAGGGCTTGATCTCGTGCCCACACTAAAATAAATACGTTGCGGGGAAAAGGCTAGTAGGGCTATGGCAATTGATGGATAAGTCTAGTCTGGTTGGCACCCTGAACCCGAGCCTAATATTTCGGCCAAGTATCAGGGACTGCTCTTCAAAGAAGGAACGCCTCAGCCAGGCTATATTTGTGCGTGTGTAAGAAATGCTTATATCAAAAGGTGGAATCTGAGTTTAGCGATCTCCAGAATCCGTGCACGGCATTTTTTTCTTTTTCTATTTTTTCTGCCTCGCTCCAGGCCCGATCCTATGGCATGGTTTGAATGTATTGTATGCGGGCTTGGTGCACAGACTGAAAACAATCGCATGCATCAACATAGCCTGGAGGCATTAGCACGATGAACTGAGGCTTGTATCTTGTACATCGTAATCATAATACTGCAAAAAGGCCGACATTAATTTTGATCACCGTTATCCCTCATGGCACCAAAGGCTAGAAGAAGAAGCTTGACTTGTGCCTTTAGAAATGAGCCTCTCTCAACGGAAGGAACTTCCTGGTGAGCGCTAGTGGGCAAGCAAGGACCTGTCAAGCGAGGGCACAGCTCCCCCAATGCCTGCCTCCTCCTCCTCCTCCCCCTCTATGCGGGCATATCAAGCTACGTCAACAACAGCTCATTTATGCTGGCGCTCATTTGTAAACCGTCATTTGCGGAGAACTCCTTGTCTTGTTGTGGAGATCAGGTATCCTGGCACGTGTTCCAGGGTTTGCGGGAGGAGTACTCCGTAGGTAGGTCTGGTTGTGGAGGAGTGGAAGTATGGCTGTCCTAATGACTGTCGAATCATAATCGTGCTGAACTCTACTACTGGACTACCTACCCCAGCATCACAGCAGGCTAAATAAACAAGAGTGCCACACAAGCAAAGAAAAACTCCCCGTTTCAGAACCAGCGTAACCAGTAGTTGAGCCATCCCCTTTGCCCCACAAGGATACCGGCCCTCAATATCTCTAGTACATGGCATGTAGCAAAGTTTCATTATCCCTACGCTGAATTTCGGAGCTATCTCTGTCTCCATTGAGAGACATGTGGAGAGGGCTTGACGGGTTTACATTCTCAGGCTCCTCTTTCCCCACCCCTCCTCTGCCTTCCCCCACCGTATCCCGCAGGCAGTTCGGCCCCGATTCAACCAACCAACCAACCCTTGCACATTTCTCCTCTCCCCCCTCTTCTAAAACACATCTATCAACCCAACCTGCACCCTTCTGCTGGTTCCGAACTCTCTGTCGTAGCTTGAAGGGGAGAGGTTTCAACTCCAAAGGAGCAATATTTCGCCGGAAACCTGAAGCAAAAAGAAAAAAAAGATAATTAAGGAAACCTCACAGAGCAAGAAGAAACAAAAGGGAGGAAAAACCCCAAAAAATACCCCACGGAGTTTTTGAGGGCCACCAGACTACGGATAAAAGTTGCACCTGATATTTCGACGACCCTTCTGACCAAATCGTCACGTTGTCACTGCTATTGTAGGGACCTCGGCCTGCTTTATCGTCACCCGGCAGCGGTGCGGCGGGACGCAGTCGAGTTACACACACGGCCTATTACTTTTATATCTCAAGTTACTGGACTTCTTTTGTTTAGGCAATTGCGAACTCACTCCTATCGTAATTGTCATTTCCCCCCTCCAAATTTGGAGAGATGCCCCACGATGAAGGGAGTCTTGCGGCCACAACGGCAATCATCAGAACTCTAGCAAGAGGGGACCCCACATCTCACCTCGATGTTTCCAGGCTTGGTATTCCTGGAGCCAATTCTCCCGAGAAACGAGCGCTGGAGAGGGAATTGGTGACACTAATACATAGAGTTCGGTATCTTGAGGCAAAGGCGGCAACAGCGTCTATTCAGCCTCATCCTACACTTCCAGAAACTCCAAGTAAGTTTCTGGCAACTTATATATGTATATTCAATGGTTTCTCACAAAAATTTAGTAGCGGTTGTTGGTAATGGTACCAAAAGTGAAACTTACACGAACGGGAACGGTGAAGTGAAAGGGCCGGAGAGTAGTATCGCTCTTTTGGACCAAAGGTTAAAGGAACAACAGGGACAGTTAGCTGTATATGACTCAACACTGGATTCCATACAAGAATTTCAAGAGGAGGTGCTTAAAAATGCCAATGATTCAATTCATGTGGTTACAGAAACCTCTGATAAAGTCGAAAGACTTCAACGAGAGCTGAAGAAATCACAACAAGCCAATGAAGCTTTCTCAAAGGCACTGCGCGAAATTGGAGCCATTGTCACAGCCGGTAAGGCAGCACGGTCTTGTTTTCAGGATTAGCCCTAATAACTGGGGTATATAAACAGTGGCCAAAGGTGATTTAAGCAAAAAAGTAGCTGTGCATGCTATAGAAATGGATCCTGAAATAACGACATTCAAGAACACCATTAATAGCATGACAGATCAGCTACAGACATTTGCTAGTGAGGTGTCACGTGTTGCTAGAGAAGTCGGGACCGAGGGGCGACTTGGAGGGCAGGCTAGAATTGCTGGTGTCGAAGGAACATGGAAGGAATTGACGGACAATGGTACGATCAAGGGGTTTAAGTTGTCTTTTGTCACATACTAACATGAAATTTCCATGATAGTGAACGTTATGGCCTCTAATCTCACAAACCAGGTCAGAGAAATTGCAGACGTCACAACAGCTGTCGCAAACGGTGATCTCTCCAGGAAGATTTTGGTACATGCGCAAGGAGAAATTCTGGAACTCCAGCAAACTATCAATACCATGGTGGACCAGCTGAGGACGTTTGCGGTTGAAGTTACTAGGGTTAGTCGTGAAGTTGGTGTTGAGGGTATTCTTGGTGGTCAGGCCGAAATCCGAGAGGTACGGGGAGACTCCTGTGGTATCAACCTATAGCCTAACAGGGTTTTCGCTACAGGTCAAGGGAACTTGGAGGGAGCTCACTGATAATGTCAATGCCATGGCTGCTAATTTGACGGATCAAGTACGGAATATTGCTACTGTCACTACAGCAGTCGCCCAAGGTGATCTAAGCAGGAAGGTCAGCGCGAACTGCAAGGGCGAAATCTTGAAGTTGAAAGAAACTATAAATAAGATGGTGGATCGTTTGCAAAATTTCGCTACAGAGGTCACTAAGGTCGCGAGGTAGGCTATAACTTAGTGGTTCCACTCGGCCGTCATGCTGATAGCAAATAGGGAGGTCGGAACTGAGGGAAAGCTTGGTGGACAAGCGAAGGTTGAGGACGTCGAAGGAACTTGGAAAGCCTTGACTGAAAATGTCAACGGCATGGCCACAAACCTTACCACGCAAGTGCGCAGTATTGCGTCTGTTACAACAGCTGTCGCTGAAGGAAATTTGTCCCGGAAGATTGAGGTCGAGGCCAGAGGTGAAATTCTGCAGCTCAAGGACACTATAAATAAGATGGTGGAACGTCTTCAAAACTTCGCCACTGAGGTAACAAAGGTGGCCCGTGAAGTTGGGACCGATGGTATATTGGGTGGGCAGGCAAAGGTGCAGGATGTTGAGGGAACTTGGAAGGATCTTACAGACAACGTGAACAGTATGCCTTCCTGGCCCCTTTACTCTCCAAGGAGGTGTACTAATACTAGATACTGTGCTCAGTCATGGCCAATAATTTAACGACACAGGTGCGGAGTATCGCAGAAGTCACCACTGCAGTCGCAAGTAAGTCAAAAGCCAATAGCTGACAATGACAGGAAGCGGAATAACTAACGATTGATCCCCAGAGGGTGATTTATCGAGGAAGATCACAGTGCATGCACAAGGGGAGGTCCTTGCCCTTAAGTCAACAATCAATAAGATGGTGGATCGCCTTGAAGTTTTCTCTCGAGAAGTGAAACGGGTCGCTAGAGATGTCGGTATTGATGGAAAATTGGGAGTGCAGGCCGAGGTAAACGATGTGGACGGGTTATGGAAGGAGATTACAACCAACGTGAACACCATGGCTGCAAACTTAACCACCCAAGTCCGCGCTTTCGCGTCCATCACAGCGGCTGCGGCAGACGGCGACTTCAATAGGTTCATCACGGTTGAAGCATCAGGAGAAATGGATGCCCTGAAAACCAAGATCAATCAGATGGTGTTTAACCTTCGTGACAGTATCCAGAAGAACACCGCCGCTCGTGAATCTGCCGAACTGGCTAACAGAACGAAGTCCGAGTTTTTGGCAAATATGTCCCACGAAATCAGAACACCGATGAATGGGATTATTGGCATGGTATGTTCCTCTTAAGAAGTCCTTGGGAAGCTTACGGCTAATTTAGAGCAGACGCAACTTACACTGGATACTGATCTTACACAATATCAACGAGAAATGCTGAACATCGTGCATAATCTTGCCAATAGTTTGCTGACAATCATAGATGATATCTTGGATATCTCCAAGAGTAAGTGCCCATTACTCCACTTTCCGCACGCACATAAGCTGATTTACATTTAGTTGAGGCCAACCGTATGGTTATGGAGGAAATTCCGTTTTCTTTACGAGGAACGGTGTTTAATGCATTAAAGACATTAGCAGTGAAGGCAAACGAGCGCTTTTTGGATCTTGTTTACAGCGTGGACAACGTTGTACCAGATCACGTTGTTGGAGACTCGTTCAGGTTACGACAAGTCATTCTCAACCTAGTTGGGAATGCCATCAAATTTACTGAGAGTGGAGAGGTTAAGCTGCAAATTCGACAAACTGACCAGTCAAGATGCAAGGAAAACGAATATTGTTTCGAATTTTCTGTTTCAGATACTGGTATTGGTATCCAAGAAGACAAGTTGGATCTTATCTTCGATACCTTCTGCCAAGCTGACGGTTCAACAACAAGAGTAAAGTGCCCCGACTTCAAATTGCATGTGGGGGCATGGCGCTAATTATGGGTGCAGAAATTCGGCGGTACTGGCTTGGGATTGTCAATCTCAAAGCGCCTTGTCAACTTGATGGGTGGTGATGTTTGGGTGAAGAGTCGATATGGAGAGGGAAGCACATTTTACTTCACATGCATTGTTCGCCTTGCTACCACTGAACTCAGCTTGATCATGCCACAGTTGAAGCCATACAAAGGCCATCACGTCCTCTTCATCGACAAGTCACGAACTCAAGCTGGAATCGCTGATATGCTTCGAATGTTGGAGCTTGTGCCCATTGTGGTGCACTCAGTCGATCAAGCACCTATGCCTGACCCATTGCCAGGAAGGAATGGGATTACATACGATGTGATCTTAGTTGACTCGATGGAGACTGCTCTTCAACTTCGGACTCTCGATGACTTCAAATATATCCCAATCGTGCTGCTATGCCCAGTCATTCAAGTGAGTTTAAAGTCAACCCTCGACCTAGGTATTACGTCGTACATGACTACACCTTGTCTTCCAATCGATCTCGGGAATGGCATGATCCCTGCTCTAGAGGGAAGAGCAGCCCCTTCCGTATCCGAGAATTCCAAGTCATTCACACTTCTTCTCGCCGAAGACAATGTCGTCAATCAAAAGCTTGCAGTGAAGATTTTGGAGAAATACCATCACACCGTGGAAGTTGTTGAGAATGGCTTACAGGCCTTGGATGCAGTAAGGAAGAAGAGATATGACGTGATTTTGATGGATGTTCAGATGCCTGTGATGGTCTATATCACCGCTCTAGTGTGTTATCCAACTTTGCTGACTTCTCTTTTAGGGTGGCTTCGAAGCGACTGCAAAGATAAGAGAATATGAGCGGGAGGCTGGTTTGATGAGAACTCCCATTGTAGCACTCACAGCACATGCTATGCTGGGTGACAGGGAAAAGTGTATACAAGCACAGATGGATGTAGGTACTTCCAATCATCATTGGCTTGGCTTTCTGTTAACTCAAACCCCAGGAATATTTGTCCAAACCCCTCAAGCAAAACACCTTAATCCAAGTCATTTTGAAGTGCGCAACTCTTGGTGGCCCTCTACTTGAAAGAGGTAGTGGCTTAATGTCAGCACAAATGCAAGACGATAGTGAGAGGGTGTCTCGGGCTTGCTCCTCTACAAACAGGCCGCTGCCGGAGCCACGGGCTGCAACAACACATGCACCACGTGGATTAGCGACCTCTACACGGGATCCAGCCGCTGAGGAGGCATCGGAACGTGTGAGTGAAACCATGGATGGCGCTTGAGTGGGTATTGCTAAACTTCCATTAAGAACTTCTTTCGATCCCTAGGGGGATGAAAAAGAGTGGGCGAGAAGAAACTTGAATATATGTTGAGCAGATTCTCGGAGTAGATATTGTCGATATCCTTCCTATGTACCAGGAGTGGTATGGTTTTCTTTTGCCAGAGGTTTGTGTTAACTTATGTGAGGACGTCTATTGGTGTCCATTTGGTTCTATATATATCCAGAAACACTGGTTATTTACAATGATTGGATGGATGCTTCGATGCAAGATTTGCTTGGAGTGGGCAATTTATTTGTTGGTGTGGCTTTATTTACTTGGGCATTTCTCTCTATTTTTTATATCCCCTTCATGTTTCTTTTTGAGATGGTTTTCGGGCTTTTCTCTCGAATCTTGTCATCTATGCGTATTATATGTCTTTCATACCATTATCATGTATGTATCCTGTTTCCGCGGCTACAAATACGGCTGCTACACCATCTATCCCCTAACCATTGGTTGGTTATATATATGGAAGTGATGGGGTAGAGACAGAATTGAGATTGGCCTTACATTTCACATGTGAGATTTTCACATCAAATGAATGCAAGTGGTTTTGGAAGGAATGGTATAAGAGTTCAAGCTATGCTCGGTTGTAGTAATATCCTTGAATTGTATGGTAACCTTCAAACTTGTCAAAGTACACAGCCTCCACGTGGAGAGCGGCTTGTGCCAACCAGACTAACAGCCTCACTCCAGGTGAACTAACCCCTCAGACAATGATCCCAAGACTATGCTATCTTGCAGGCTCACTTACACCCCACCCAGAGCTTATAGAAGCTAAGATTCATAAGTTATCAATTTCGAATTAAGTCACTCCACAGCCTGATATAGACACTTGATACAATAAATGAGTGTATCTTCTAGTTCTGCTCTCCTCCCTGGTTGCGGGTGAGCTCCTCGCTGTTAGCGGGAAGGTTTAGGATCAGCACGTCTTTCTTTGTCAGAACAGCCCGCTCCTGCAGGATGGCTTATTCCAGGAAGTAGAGTGGACGGGGGAGGGTTATGGGACTGAAGTGTTGGATAACGTACATATGTTTATCCAGTTCATCGAGGTGAGCCCTCTGCTGCTTCAGCTTTTCTCTCAGTAGGAGCTGTCATAAAAAGTCAGCCTCGGAGTACTCGATCACATGGAACCCTGAAGATGCGACATACGAGCTTTTCCTTCTCCTTCTGACGGATGTAATAGTCCTCAGCGGCCTTCTCTCTCTTAGTGAAGCTGTCTCTAATCACCCAATTGACCTTGGTTCAGCCTTTCTATTCCAAAGGACTATGAATATGGGGTGACTACCCTCCCTTCTCTCCTTTTGGGCGGGAGTATCCACTTCCGACTTCGCCAGAAGACATTGCACGGGCCGGGGTAACAAAGAGAGCAAGCCTTTGCACGCGGATTGCTCTTGCAGAGCGAATGATGGAGGCTTGTAGCATGGTGGTGTTGATGAATGGAGATTATGATAGAATGGTGATCGTTTGGCGGGGTGATGTGGTGGCGTGATGAGAGTGGCTTGGCAAGGTACCTCCGGCAGACAGCCACAACCATGGCAGTGAAAGAGGTTTACACCAATGATGTAATGCAGAGATCCATTCTGGACTCTCCGCTGCTTTATTTTGAGCCTCATTTTCATGTTGATTTGGCGATCTCTTGACGGTCGCAGGGAACCATAAATACGTAAACAGGATAGGGCGCAAAAGGTAAAAGTTCATAAGCCTTATGACGATTCATGGAGATGTTTGGGATATTGTCTACTGTACTACAGTTCTATATGTTGTATATGCACCTTGAAAAAGTACAGTAGTTGACGCTCGCCTCCAAATCCAAGAATGGGTCAAGAGCCAGTGTGTCAGTATATAGTAGGCATTTGGCCCCACCCCCGCTGCGCAATGGACAAAGGCATAAAGGATCCGCGGTATCTACCAAGCAAAAACTCATACAAAAACTGATACAAGGGTATGAGTTTTTTTGCCACCAAGCTGTATGTTGCAGACGGTGGTGGTTGCTTGTATTGTTGAAGCACCTTCAATTTACTTGCCGTGCCCAGACAGTCAGAAACACCTATCTATCCACAACCTTAGGGACGAGGATTACAGTGTTTTACCCCCTTTCACTCGCGTTCTCTCCATGACCGTGCGAACGCACGGGCGTCTATGGCGGGCGAATTCGTGGCATTGGCCATGGAACCGTACCTAATTAGGGGACAATGAGATAAGATTTGCCGCATTAGGTAATGATCAGCGATCCGTCGTGTCGTCGCAGCTTGACTTCTTGCTGCCTCCCCTTTAACACTTGCAAGAAACCCTTTCTCCCTTAAACTCCTTGCTCCCACGCCCCACACTCTTCTCTTTCCATAACTTTCCGCTCAACTCCAACCCCAACACATCACCAACAATTCTCCACTCTTACGAAGTCACTTCCGAATACCCCCCTCTATACCAACCCCGCTACACTAAAGGTAATCCTATTTCCTTATTCACTAGTACTACATGTTTGCAGTCACCTGTTCAGATGGCGAGTGGCCCTGTTGCCTGGCTCCTGGGGTTTGATGATGCTGTGGGCTACAAGGTCAAGGCAATTAGATGCCTCTAAAGCTAAACCTCAGACTGAGGACCCACACATCTCCTTGTTTCCTCGGTTGTGCGGGGTTCATCTTGTGAGGGGCATTCTAAGGAAGAGCCTCAACATGACTACATGTTCCTCCATCTTAACACCAGAGTGGAATGCATAATGTCACCATGGCCACCATAGCATGATGGACAAACATGATCTCTTCATGGAGACTCAACTCTTGGTTGTGATGAAGGGCAAACCTGAAACGACGAATGCTTCTACAATGCCAGAGCCCTCAACAGTAATACCCTTTCTAGTCGAAACCTATGCTAACGTATTATATATTGTATAGTAACTTCCCACAAGTTATCAACATGGTCCTCGAAGATTCCGTTTACTTGGCTAAGCTTGCTGAGCAGGCTGAACGATATGAGGGTCAGTGTGTGTGTTTCTAGTTTATATATTTAGTACTAACAAAGGTGCAGAGATGGTGGAGAACATGAAGGCAGTGGCTTCGGCAGATCAAGAGCTCTCTGTTGAGGAGAGGAACTTGCTTTCCGTTGCGTACAAGAACGTCATCGGTGCACGACGTGCCTCATGGCGTATTGTCACTTCCATCGAGCAGAAGGAAGAGTCAAAAGGGAACGATGCTCAGGTCGCTTTGATCAAGGATTACCGTCGAAAGATTGAGGATGAGTTGGCCAAAATCTGCGAAGATATTTTGGAGGTCCTGGATAAGCACTTGATCCCATCGGCACAATCCGGAGAGTCAAAGGTGTTCTACCACAAAATGTGAGAATTCCATTCACCCGACTGAGCTGGGATCTTTGCTAAACTATCTCCAATATAGGAAGGGGGACTACCACAGGTACTTGGCCGAGTTTGCTCTCGGTGACAAGCGCAAGGAGTCTGCAGACAAGTCCTTGGAAGCATACAAGAACGCGACGGAGGTTGCACAGACTGATCTCGCCCCAACTCACCCAATCCGACTTGGATTGGCCCTCAACTTCTCCGTCTTCTATTACGAAATCCTTAACTCTCCCGACCAAGCTTGCCACCTTGCCAAGCAAGCTTTTGATGATGCTATTGCTGGTTAGTTTACAGTGGATGCGTATATGGACAAGAGGACTGACATTTTACAGAGTTGGATACCTTGAGCGAGGAGTCATACAAGGACTCTACCTTGATCATGCAGCTACTGAGAGATAACTTGGTGAGCACCACTCCATTGCTACGCTGAGCTATGACAGTTTCTAACAAGCCGTAGACCCTCTGGACATCATCGGAGGCCGAGGCTGAGCCAACACCAGAGACCAAGGAGATGACCGATGCTCCAGCCGCTGCTGAGGCTAAGGCAGATGCGAAGGAATAAATTTCATATAATTTTGTCGCAAATGGGAATGGGTGTCAGGTTGGGTTATGTGTTTTAAAACGCTGACAAAGGCTGGGAGGTTAATGTAGCTAGTGGAGGATATCTCCTCACTCCGGTGAGATGTTTACGCTTCACATTTCTATTGGTTGGCTTTGACTCCTCTAGATAATTTTTTAACTCCTAACTGTCTGTCCGTGCGTCGGGCCTCTCGTCGAGGCTTTGTTCAGTGGTTGCTTGATTTTTTCTTCTCTTTACCCATACTTCATGTGTCCAACCTAGCAAATACTATTTTGTTGCAGTTATCAACCACATTCGGGTATGTAAGATCTCTGACCGGGGATTTCGCGGCAACAAAAGATGCGAGGTCATGTAAGGTACCACGCTCCAGTTTGCATGACACCTTTGGCAAACACCAGGGACGATTTTGCACTTTACATAAGGCTATGCAACTAACCACAATTTCGCAGATCTCTAATTTCCTAGCGAGCATTGATGGCGGAGGCCAATTACCATCCCCGCTTATGATCAGGCGATTGAGCATATGGTCACTTCACTATTGCGAGAAAGATAATGAAGTAGATCTTCCCACAGACTTTGCCGGGATGTGCATACTCGCTTCACCATCAGAGGCGCTGCGGGGCTTATCACGGGACCTGGGATCATCAATAAGCTGCAGCTGCAGAGTGGAGGGCCAAATGGCTAGAGCAAATTGAAGAAGTCCAGTCCACCAGATCATACATAGAGTGCATAGAGACCAACTTCCATATCCCGTACCATGAGTATGGCCGCTTATCCCTTCCCCCTGAACCTTCTGGCGCCTGTGGGTGTCTCATGTTCATCCCGCAGTGTACACAACGACCAATACACCTGTTAGGTAGCTTGTACTGGGTAACCGCATCCAGGATGGTGATTCCAGCAACATGTCAAATGTCTTAGCTCCTGCTGCGACACAGACCAAACACATGGAGATCGAATACTTAACCCACTGGATAGACTTGCTGACAGGACCCTTCGCTATTTTCCTCGGCTGCTACAGTGATAGTGGCCTGGGACGCTAGCGGGGGGTGTCCGATATGCCCACGCTGATATGAATCTAGGCAAGTGCCATTGATGACAGGCTATGCCGTGGGTTGATTTGATGAGAGGGGTCAGAATAGTGTTGGCGGGTACGGCTTAAGGAGATCCTACTTGCGCGCTGTAGCAATGGGGCGTGTGTGGTGGACAAGATCCCTCAACGGGACCAAAATGTTTCCAGGCAGGCCCAATCCCCGCAAGAACATGGAACCTCAGACAGGAATAAGCTATGTATGCTGCCACGGGCACTGTATATTCCGCACGATAACTTAGAGACGATCAGCGTGGTGGGCATCTTTTTTTTTTTTTGCCTTTCTCCGTCTTCCCTCGTTGCGGTGTTAGGGCAGAATTTGTACAGGCCCCAACAGTCTTTGACTACCGACCACCCCTCCCTGGCGCAACTCTTTTTCTCCCTTTCCCTTTTCCTCCTTTCCCCTCCACATATCCCGTCAATCCAATTCATTCTCTACACAAATCTTAAAAGTTTCTGCAGGGGCGGTGAGCTGGCTGTGGAAGAAGGAAGAAAGTCGCAGGGAAGCTGTTCAAGGTGTGTACATTTCTTCTTGCGAGCATTCACCAGTCCCTACACCACACCTATCGTCTTAACAGTGCTTTTCCTGTGCTACTCCACCATATCATGCCAATATACCCCCCCCAATTTTTTTCCCACACGCTATCCACCTATCTCTACCATACGGGACCCAGTCTTTCAAATATATATATAGCTTCGCCTCCACTCGTATTAATCCTACGAATCTTAGTTTGTTACCTGGTACCAAAAAGATCAATACGATGTCTTCCTTGTCTAGAAGGGCTTGCTACAAGTTAGTATCTATTTTCCAGCCCAAAATGATTACCCATCACTAACAGAGAGCACAGATGTGGCTCTATTGGCCACTTTGTGAGTGACACTGCAATCTGCCATCCAGGCCAACGGTCACTAATTGTCGCAACAGGCGGAGGTTTGCTCATCTGCTGAGCGTCTGTGCTACAACTGTGGGTTTAGTTTAAATCTTTATGGGGACCAATGCGCTGACACCCATCCCAAGGCAAGCAACCTGGACACGAGTCAAACGGCTGCCCCCATCCGAGAACCACAGAGAGTGAGCTTTCAACCCTGCAGATAATGCAAATGCCCATCATCCAGCAGAATTGAGTACTAAGAGTTTTTGCAGGCAAGCAGTGCTACCATTGTCAAGGTCTCGGACACGTCCAAGCCGATTGCCCGACGTTGAGATTATCTGGTACTGGTAACAGCGGGAGATGTTATTCTTGCGGCAACACTGGCCACTTGGCCAGGAGCTGCCCAGCAAACAATATGGGTGTTGGTAGGGGCGCTGGCGTTCGTGGTGGCTTTGGTGGTGGTGGCTTTGGCCGTGGTGCTTTCAATGGACCACGCCCTGCTACTTGCTACAAGTGCGGGGGTATGGTATCATGCCATGTCCAATGGTATGTCAGTTGTTGACGGTGAACTAGGACCAAACCATTATGCCAGGGATTGCCAGGCTCAAGCCATGAAGTGCTACGCCTGCGGAAAGCCGGGACACATCAGCAGGGACTGTAGTGCTCCCAACGGAGGGCCATTGAACATTGCGGGTAAAAATTGCTACAGGTGCGGAGAGAATGGTAAGTTTTGGGTTTGGTGAATCTGTAAGTTATGAGGGAACTGACCAGTATAGGGCACATCTCTCGTGACTGCCCTCAACAGGAGAGCGTGGACACTAACGGCGCCATCGCCGTCAACCCTGTCGCTGCTTCATCGTAAATATTTATCACGTCTTCGCTTTGATAGAACAACTTCAAAGTGGGAATCATAACACATTTCTAATCTCACCGTCATTTGCTCTGGGTCTTTATCGCTTTCTGCCACGGCACGGTTTCTACATATTCGGTATATTGCGACTCATTATGTGATCATTTGCTTCTATTCATGTAACTTATGCCTTGTCTTTCCGGTTGGGATAGGACAGCTCAACTGGGGATGATGTTATTTTAACCCATCCTCTGAAGAAGGATAAGCACCGAAACTTTTGAACTGTGCATACAGAGAGGAAGGTGGAGGGAACTGGGATGGGGTAAGGAATATAGGCGTCAATT
>Ga0307514_10003356_pt1 | contig 15471 bp, 18 predicted proteins | sample 16_EM_MG_FD_203088 | JGI IMG/M metagenome (GOLD analysis project Ga0307514, IMG submission 203088) | Populus trichocarpa ectomycorrhiza microbial communities from riparian zone in the Pacific Northwest, United States - 16_EM | ecosystem: Host-associated > Plants > Roots > Unclassified | place...
AATCACAGTGAGCCCCATGCCAACTGCATGGGACATCAAAGTGAGAAATCGAGGCCTGAACGCGCAGGAGATCGCAGCCAAGTTCGATGAACTGGCAGATTCCGCGGTCGTGAGCGACGCGACTGTCGCCGCTGTCCGTGGCGTCACCCGGAACACCATCTGGCGCTGGACCAGAGCCAACAAGATGCCTCAACCGCAGCGCGTGGCCGGAACCACGCGCTGGCTTGTCGGAGACCTCCGCCGCGCGTTCAACCTGCCTGGCAAGGTGGCTGCGAAATGAGCGCCGACGCCGCGTTGCAAGACGTCGACCGCAAGCGCATTGCCACCAGCGCGGCGCGCGCCGCGCTGGTCGGTGCGGTCTTGGTGCAGAGCACTGGGGACGACGAACGCCCACTGCTGATCCTGACCAAGTGGGCCATGACCCGCGCCTTCACGGTCGAGGAACTGCCGGCGCTGGAAAAGGTGCTGGATGCAATGGGAGCGGCGAAGTAATGAGCGCCAGCGCTGGCCAGGCATGCTTCGAGGCTGAACAATCCCTCATCGCTGGCCTGCTCACGTTCCCGCATGCACGGAGCAAGGTCGACCTCAAGGCCGAAGAGTTCGCAGACCGCACGCACCGTGTCGTGTTCGGTGCGATCGACCGCCTGATCGCCGCCGGCCAGGTGATCGACCCCATCACCGTTTTCGCGGAGCTGAGCGAGGCAGGGGAAGCCGATGGGGTCGGTGGCGTGTCGGCCCTGGCCGCGCTGATCGATAGCGTGCCTCTGCAGCAGTCGATCCCCGCGCACGCCGACATCGTCCGCAGGTCCGCCGAGGCGCGCAAGGCCATGCAGGTGCGGCTTCAGGCCGCGACCCTTCTGCGCAACCCGGCGGCTCCGCTCGCGGATGTTCAGGAGCTGCTGGCCCAACTTGGCAACCAGCCCGTCGAGGCAGAGTCCCCGCGCTTCGCACTTCTTGGCATCCACGAGCTGCGCGAGCTGCCGCCGGTGCGCTGGCGCATTCACTCTCTGCTACCCGCCGTGGGCGTGGCAGCTGTGTTCGGCCCCAGCGGTGCCGGCAAGTCCTTCTTGCAGCTCGACATGATGGCTGCCGGCTGCATTGGCGGCCGATGGTTCGGCCACTTGGTGAAGCCCGGTCGCTGGCTCTATGTCGCGCTGGAAGGCCAAGCGGCGTTCCGGCAGCGTGTCGAAGCCTGGGAGCACCACCACGACACGGCGTTTCCAGAGCAGGCCCGTTTCCTGTTCGATGCCTTCAAGCTCACCAACGGCGGCGACGTGCTGGCGCTCGCCGGCGCCATCGACGCTGCCGGCGGCGCCGATGTTGTCGTGATCGACACCCTCAACCGCGCCGCTCCCGAGGCAGACGAGAACAGCTCGGCCGACATGGGCCTGATCCTGGAAGGGGTGCGCAGCCTGCAGGCCATGACTGGCGGCCTGATCGTGCTGGTGCACCACGCCGGCAAGGACGCGACCAAGGGCATGCGCGGGCATTCGAGCCTGTACGCCGCGCTCGACGCCGTCATCAGCGTGACCCGCGACAACGACCGGCGCGAATGGTCGGTCAGCAAGGCCAAGGACGGCGAGGACGGCGCGACGCACCCCTTCAGGCTGGACCGGGTGACGCTGGGCACCGACGAGGACGGAGAGGAGATCACCTCCTGCGTGGTGCTGCCCGACATCGACGCGCAGTTGGCGCCGCCGCGGCCCAAGCTGCCCAAGGGCGGAAACCAGAAGATCGTCTATGACGCCCTCGGCCCACTGTTCAGGGAGTCCAACTGCTTCGGCCGTGCCGGTGCTTCGCCCGTTCGTCCTTGCCTTCGGCTGGATGACGTGATCGACAAGGTGAAAGAGCGGCTGCCGGTGGAGGCGAAGCGCCAGGCCGAGCGGGTCAAGCAGGCAATCACCGGCCTGGTTGCCGCTGGCGTCCTGTGCACGAACGAGGGCTGGATATGGCTCAAGTGACCCTTTCCCGTTTTCCCGTTTCGGGAAAGTTCGGGAACGCCGGGATTTCCCGTTTTTCCCGTTCTCCCTTTAGGGGAACGGGAAACGGGAAGCGGCCGGGAGCTGGGAGGGGACATGTCTGCTGAGTCCGCAATCCTCACGCGCACCTGGTCTGTCGGCCGCGACATCCGCGTGACCCTGACCGTGCCCAAGCCGCAGCCCGGCCGAACCTCCTATGCCGTGATCGAGTGGTCTCCCTCGATGCCGCATCGGCTGACGGAAGCCCAGGCCGCCCAGTACCGGGCCGGCCGAGACGCTGCGATTCAGGAACTCGCCCGGGCCTCGGGCCTGCGCATCGGACTCGTGGAGGTGTGACCACCAGAGGAACCACGCTCCGCCATCGCCACCTGTGAAAGAAGGGCCGGCACGCCATCAAGGCGCCATGCCACCCACCAAAACGGAAAGGAAACCCATGCTGAAAACCCCGCAACTCATCGCGGCTCAAGCCGCCCTTATTGAGGCCCAGCAGCAGCTTGCCGCCATCAATGCTCAGGGCGCTGCGGCCACTGGCCAGGCGGAAAGGGCACGCGCCGTCGTCAGCGAGGCGCAGAGCCTGCGCACCGAGCGCGTCGGCTTCTTGGCCCGGCTGATGCAGATGGGCAGGACCGCCACCGGTCGCGAACCTGAAGTCGTCGCGCTGAGCCAGAAGCTCGACCAGATCGAAGAGCATGCAGGCGCCGCAGCGTTGGTGGCCGAGGCCGCCGGCCAAGTGCAGGTTGACCTGCAGGCGCAGGCAATGGCGATTCACGAGCGCATGCCCGCTCTGGCAGAGGCCGAAGCGCTGGCGCGCTTCATGGCTGCCAGGGCCGACATCGAGGCCAACGAGCTGCCGGCGCTGAAGCTCGCGGCCGAAGCGTGGGCCGCGGCCCACGCCCGTCTGGCAGGCAAGGGCAGGGCACACGATGAGCTGGCGCGAGGCCTGCGCGACCGCTTCGGTCTGAGCGTCCAAGCCTTCGGCGTTACGTACCCGGCGCTGACTCTCGTGGCCCCTTGTCAGGGCTTCGGCCTGGACGGCGCCGCGCTTCGATTTGAAGTGGCAGACCAGATCAACGCGGCCCACCAGGCCGCCCTGAAGGAGTGGAGCGAGCAATGAGCACCCAACCGAAAGTCAACGGCATCACCGACATCCTGCCCGGCCTCGTCATTCCCCCGCTGTCGCTGGGCGCGCTGGAGCAGCTGCACGAGCGAATCAATGCTTTCGACGGTGACGTGAGCAAGCTGGAAAACCTAACCACCGTCATCGAGGTCGCGCACGCCGCGCTGCGTCGCAACTACCCGGACATGACGCGCGAGCAGGTGGGCGACCTGATCGGCCTGGAGAACATGGTCGAGGTCTACCAGGCTTGCATGGACGTGGGCGGCGCCTGGCGCAAGGCGCGCGTTGCTGGCGATGGTTCCGCGCAGGAGGTGGCCGCATGCTGATCGAAGTGATCCGCGGCCGGGCGCCGCGGGAGTGGCTCCGCAAAGGCCGCTTCACACCCATCGACCAGGACCGGCCTGCCGCACGCAAGGCGCACATGCGCCTCAAAAAGGCACTGAGTGGTTGGCTGAAGGAGAAGGCAGAGGATGTCGCCGACCAACTGGCCCGCCTGTTGGACCTGATCGAGAAGGCCAAACGCAAGCCGGGTGGTGACCCGGTGGCCATTGCCACTGCAGCGCAGCGCGCGGCCGATGTGCTGGAACAGCTGGACATGGACGACTGGACGGACCTGATCGTCGTCGCCCAGCCGCTGCTGGAAGACATGGCGCGCGAGGGCAGCCGCTCCGCGCTGGAGCAGATCGGCTTCAGCGCCGACGCCAAGGTCGAAGCCTTGCTGGAAGGCAAGACCACCGACTGGGCCGCGCAGCGATCCGCCGAGCTGGTGGGCCGCCGCCGGCTGGACGACGGCACTTTGGTCGAGAACCCGAACGCGGTCTGGCGCATCGACGCCAGCACGCGGGAGCAGCTGCGCAGCCTGACCGAGGACGCGCTGGCCGAGGGCTGGAGCGCTGACGAACTGAAGGCGGCGGTGAGAGAGAGCGGTGCGTTTTCGGCCAGCCGGGCCGAGACCATCGCGCGCACCGAGATTGCTCATGCGGACATGGCCGGCGCAATGGCGGGCTACCGCGCTTCAGGCGTCGTGCGCGGGAAGGTCTGGTCGACCGCTGCCGACGACAGGGTCAGCGACGAGTGCCAGGCCTGCGCAGACGCTGGCGAGATTGGCCTGGGCGACCTGTTTCCTGGGGATGTGGACGCGCCACCGCTTCACCCTCGCTGCCGTTGCAGCGTGCTTCCGGTTCTGGAAGGTGAGCCGGCCGAGCATTCGGATTCCAAGCAGTCGCCAACGAAGGAGGCCCAGCATGGCCAATGATCGGGAAGCACAAGTCAAGATCACCGCCAAGACGGACGATCTGCAGGCTGGCATGAACGCCGGCGCCGCGGCGGTCGAGCAGCAGACCGCCCGCATGCGCACTGCGTTCGAGCGCCTGAAGGACCGAACCGGCGTTGCGATGAAGGAGGTCGAGGCCAAGACCACCGGCGCGCTGAACCCGCTGAGCCTGGCTTTTGCCGGCCTGCAGGGCGTCATCGCCGGCATGACGCTGGGTGCGCTGGTGGACTTTTCGCGAGGCGTCGTCAACTCGCTGGACGACCTGAACGACCTGGCCGACGCCTCGGGTGCTTCCATCGAGAAGATCAGCGCGCTGGAGCAGGTCGCGCTGCGCACCGGCGGCAGCCTCGAAACCGTGTCGGCCGTGATCCTGAAACTTCAGATGGGCCTGAAGGACGCGGACGGGACGGACAACTTCTCGCTCGCACTGAAGGCGATTGGCCTGAGCGTCAAGGACCTGAAGGACCTCGACCCGGCCGACGCGGTGCACAAGATCGCGCTCGCGCTGGCCCAGTTCGAGGACGACGGCAACAAGGCCCGCCTGGTCATGGAACTCACCGGCCGCAGCGCGAAGGAGGCGGCCCCGTTCCTGAAGGATCTGGCCGAGCAGTCCGAGCTGGTGGGCACGGTGAGCAGCGAGACGGCGCAGCAGGCCGAGACGTTGAACAAGGAGTTCTACAAGCTGCGGACTGAGTCCTTGAACGTGGCGCGCGGCATCGCGGCCGATCTGCTGCCACGCCTGAACGACCTCATCGACAAGTTCAAGGAGTCCAAGAAGGAAGGCACGCTCCTTTGGGACACGTTCAAGTCAATCGCGACATTCAGCCCGTTTATGTCCGCCCTGAGGGCTGGCGGCGTCATCAAGCAGGAACCGGCGGCGGCATCAATGCAGGGCACGGACTACGGGCACGAGGGCCGGGGATCAACCGCGCCGGCGCGCCCCTCAGTCCAGTTCACAGGGGGTGGTCACCACCCGCCAGAGGCGAGGGCCGAGAAGCCGGAAGAGTCGCAGATGCCTGCGTTCCAGCAGCGACTGGTGCAAGAGAAGTTGCTGGCCGTCCAAACCGACGCCCTGCGCGAGTACACCAAGCAGCAAGAGCTGGCCTACTGGGAAGAGATCCTGCGCACCGCTGACCTGACCAGCAAGGACACCGTGTCCATCCTGGCCACCACCTCGAAGCTGAAGATCGACATCATCCGCGACGCCGCCAAGCAGCAGGCGCAGCTGGACGGCGTGACGCGCGACCGCGCAGAGGCCGCCGCGCTGGCGGATGTCGACACAGCTCAGGCTTCCGCCCAGCAGCAGATGAATCTCGGCCAAATCACCCAGGCCGAAATGCTCGCCCAAGAGGAGGGGTTTGAAGAACAGCGGTTCGCGATCAAGCAGGCCTACATGCAGGCGCGGCAGGCGTTGCTGGACCCCGAGCGCGACCCGGTGGCATATGCGCAGGTCTCCGGGCAGCTTGAGGCCTTGGAGGTCCAGCACCAGGCCGCGATGGCGCAGATCCGCAACCAGGCCGCGGTGCAGTCCCAGCAGCAGACCATGCAGATCGGCAACTCGCTGCAGGGAGCTTGGGCCAACGTCTTCAACCAGATCGGCACCAGCATCAGGACGGTCGGCCAGCTGATGCGCGCCATGGGACAGGCCACGCTGCAGGTCTTCACGCAGATGCTGGCCCAGATGGCGGCGAAGTGGCTCGCCAACAAGCTGATGATGATGGCGCTCAACCGCACGACAGCGGTGGCAGAGGTCACCTCCGAAGCTGGCAAAGCAGGCGCGGCCGGCATCGCTTCGTGGGCCGGCGCGCCGTGGCCGATCAATGCCGGCGCGCCAGCGTTCGGTGCCGCGATGTCCGCCGCCGCGATGGGTTTTGTCGGCCTGGCCAGCGCTGCCAACGGCTACGACATCCCGGCCGGCGTCAACCCGATGACCCAGCTGCACGAGCGCGAGATGGTGCTGCCGGCCAAGCATGCGGACGTGATCCGGGACATGGCGGACGGCGGCGGCGCGGGTGGCGGCGGGCTCACCGTCAACTTCCCCGGGAAGCGCATCGGCAACTACTTCCTGATGGAGCAGGACGACCTGGTGCGTGCAATCAACCACTTGGCCGGCAATCGCGCGCTGAACCTGGGTACGCGATGAGCAGCAGCATCGACATCAAGCGCTTCCTGGCCGCGCAAGGGAGCATGGCCGCAAGCCGCGGCGAGATCGCGCTGGAGTTTCGCCAGACCTTCGCCGACCAGTTGCCTGCGGCCTGCGTCGAGTTCGTGGCGAGACGCATCGACAAGGCCATGGCCGACATGCCGTGGCTGTCGGACTTCAACCGCGCGAACTTTCAAGCGTTCGCCGATGTCCCGGCGGTAAAGCAGCTGATCGAGGAAATGCAGGCCAACACGCAGCACTGGTGCCTGCAAGCCACGAAATCGTGGGTCGAGCTGTGGGCCGCGCTCAACGACGACCAAGACTGATTCCGCAACCTCTCCGCACCACGAAAGGAAATCACCATGGCCCTCTACCGCGCCACCCAGAAGCTCCTGAACCGCATCATGACCGGCCGCGTTCCATCGCGCGCCTTCGTGGTCGCCGGCCCCGTCGACAACGCAACGCCCGGCGACGCCGGCGTGACCGGCCACATTGCCGGGCTCGACTTCGTGGACCTCATCGACCCGGTGAACCGCCTCTTCACCATGCCGGCGGCGCTGGCGCCGGTCAGCGACCAGACCGCTGCCGGCCCAGGCGGCGCGCAGTGCACCGTGCGCTGCGAGGTCCAGGCCCACCAGATCAGCAGCGTCCTCAAAGGACAGCTGTTCATGAACCGTTACTTCGAGCTGGACCTGCCCACCGGCACCGACGTCGCCTTCATCAACAAGATGGTGGTCGACGGCTGGATTGCATCGGCCGGCGGCCTGACCAACGGTAGCTGCCCGGCAGCGCTCAACGTTCGGATGAGCACCACGCCGCAGCGTGAGGTGGGCGTTTGAGATGAGCGAGCAGGAGCAGCCAGACGGCGCCGAGCCTGGTAACAGGCGCAAAACAGGCGCGCCCGGCCAGTTCAAGGCCGGGAAGTCCGGGAATCCGACCGGCCGGCCCAAGCGCACGCCGCAGGAACTGGCGCTGGTGCGCGCGGCGCGCGCCAAGACGACAGAGGCGCTGGAGACGGTGCTGGTGCTGATGCGCAAGGGCGAGTCGGATCGCGTTCGCCTGGCCGCGGCGCTGGCGGTGCTGGAGCGCGGCTGTGGCAAGCCGGGCGACCTGGTTGCCATGCCGCTGGACATTCCCGCCGGGGCCAGCCTGGCTGAACAGGCCCGCGCCATCGCAAGCGCTGCAGCGGCCGGCCAGATCCCGATTCCGCAAGCGGTGGCGCTGCTGACCGGTTTGGGCGCGGTGGCCCGCATCGTTGAAGTGTCCGAACTTGAGGCGCGCATCGCCGCGCTGGAGGCGACGAAACCATGACATCAGACTTCCGGCGCCGCTTGGCCGAGCTGGAGCTTCGCGCGGCGCAGCGTGCCTATTCGGATGCGGATGACGAAGCCCGCATGATCGCCCTGGCCGAGCGCCTGGAGGCCGACCTGGAGGCCGGCCCAGCGCCTGAGCTGAGCGCGGAAGAGGAGGCCGCTCTGGAGCTGGAGCTCACCGACCTGTTGCGCCGGCTGCGCGCGGAGGGATGACCATGTCGCTGAAGAATCGTTTGCAGACGCTGGAGCGAACCCGCCGGCCCGTCGTTCGAGACGATTGGTCGGAGCGTGTGAACGCCGCCTTTGACGCACTGGATCCGGTGCTGTTGAAGCACTACCCCTCGGACATCTGGCCACCTTCGCCATGGACGAACTCGATCCTCGGCAAGTACAAGAACCACAGTCAAAAACGGGACGAGGCAAGCGCCAGGGTCGCCGCCGGCACTCCATCGGAGATCGACCTGGCAGCCATGGCCGAACTGCCCACCGAAGCGCTGGCCACGCTGGACATGACGCCCAGCGAGTACATGGTGTTCCTGACCATGACGCTGGACAGCTTCTGATCCAGGCCGCCGAAGAGCGGAGGCGCCAACCCGGAGTTCGGCCCGCCATGCGCGGGCCTTTTTTGCGCGCATCCTCCAGTTGAAGGATCTCTTGGGGTTGGCAGTAGACACAACGTGGTCGCCCAAGGCCACAGTGAGTGCCTTTAAACCACTGGGAGACATGGATGCATTTCGAGATCTACCAGGAAAAGTCGCAGGGACTGGCCAGCGCGTCGTCCAGTGGAGGCCAGTGGCGGTGGCGGCTGAAAGCTGACAACAACAGGAACATTGCCAACGGTGGCGAGGCCTTCCACAACAAGCAAGACTGCGTTGACAGTATCAAGTTGGTGATGAGCACCACCGGCTTGACGCCGCTGAAAGAGGTGACCGGCTGAGCCGCGATCCCGACGCCAATTTGCGTCGGGGTCAAACCGGCCCAAAGACGAGTGAGGGTTCTCATGAGAACCTATTTGGCCCGTTGGTCGCCGCGCCGAGGCGGTGCGTTCGCACTGCGACTGGTGTCCGAATTTCAACCCAGGGGGAGCCGATGGCCTTTCGATTCAACAAGCGCATCAAGGTGCTGCCGGGCGTGCGCCTGAACATCGGCAAGACGGGGATCAGCACCTCGATAGGCCCCCGGGGTGCCTCGGTCAACATCGGTAAGCGCGGTGTGCGCGCAACCGCGTCGATACCTGGCACCGGAATTTCGGTGAGCCAGAAGCTCGGCGGTGGGAAAGCTCCCGCCGGCACTGCGCCGCAAGCCGGCAGCACGGCCGCGAGCAAGGCGCAGCCATCATCGGGGCGCAGGATCTTCTGGGGCGCGGCGCTCGCGGTGGCGATGGGGTTCGGGATCTTCAGCATCGCTGGCCAGCCTCCGAAGGCCGACCCGGTGCAAGAGCAGGATCTGGGCGACCTGAAGCGCGCGGCCGCGCTGGCGAGCGATGTCCGCAGAGACATGAAAAACCCGGCCAAGTTCGAGCTGGTCAAGGCTGCCATTCAGGTGGATGGAACGGTCTGCATCACCTACCGCGGCACCAACAGCTTCGGCGCAGTCGTACCTGGCCAAGCCCTGCGACCGCAGCGCGGCCGCACCTACTGGACCAGCGAATCTGACCGCGCCGGCTTTCGCCAGCGCTGGGCCAAGGGTTGCGCAGTACCAGGTCGCGACGAAACCCGGATGGTGCGGCGCCTGATGGGCTGACGACTGGCCGGCCAGGACTGCAGCAGTCCCATGCGATCTCCAGCAAGTGCGAGCACATCGCTGGACTCTAGGCCGCTGTGCAGGCGCATGCCTGGCCTGTGGGGCGGGGCGCCGTAGCCTGGGAAATTGGGGATCACCGCTTCCATCCGGCTGTTTGCGCAGGCGCGCGCCGGATGGTGGGTCGTTTGGTGGGTGCCACCAAAAATAGACGCTAAGTTGTTGATTTTATTAAGCGTCTGGCGGAGGGGGCGGGATTCGAACCCGCGGTGGGGATTAACCCACACACGCTTTCCAGGCGTGCGACTTAAACCGCTCATCCACCCCTCCGCAGGGCAGCCCACGATCATAGCGGATTTGTGGGCGTTTTCAAAAGCACGGTGTGGGATTTTGGTGCCGCACGGCGCTGCGGGTTCGTCGCTTGCTTCGGTGGCAGGGCGGTGGCGAGCAGGCCGACAGCAGTCGTCTGCGTGCGACGCGACAGTGAACTCGCGTGTGCTGTCATCGTTCAGCCCTACACTTCGCCCTTCGTTTTTTTCCTGTTCCGCCCGGGGCCGCCGCCATGCAGCGCTTTCACTTTCCCATCGTGATCATCGACGAGGATTTCCGCTCGGAAAACACCTCCGGCCTGGGCATTCGCGCGCTGGCCGACGCGATCCAGAAAGAGGGCTTCGAGGTCATTGGCGTGACCAGCTACGGCGACCTCTCGCAGTTTGCCCAGCAGCAGAGCCGCGCCAGCGCCTTCATCCTGTCGATCGACGATGAAGAGTTCCAGACCGGCGACGAGCCGGTGCCGGCAGTGTTGAACCTGCGCAATTTCATCAGCGAGATCCGTTTTCGCAACGCCGAGATCCCGATCTACCTGTACGGCGAAACGCGCACTTCGGAGCACATTCCGAACGACATCCTGCGCGAGCTGCACGGCTTCATCCACATGTTCGAAGACACGCCGGAGTTCGTGGCCCGCCACATCATCCGCGAGGCCAAGAGCTACGTCGACAGCCTGGCGCCGCCGTTCTTCCGCGCGCTGATGGACTATGCGCAGGACGGTTCCTACTCCTGGCACTGCCCCGGGCATTCCGGCGGCGTGGCCTTCCTGAAGAGCCCGATTGGCCGCATGTTCCACCAGTTCTTTGGCGAGAACATGCTGCGGGCCGACGTCTGCAACGCAGTGGAAGAGCTGGGCCAGTTGCTGGACCACACCGGCCCGGTCGCGGCCAGCGAGAAGAATGCAGCGCGCATCTTCAATGCCGATCACTGCTTCTTCGTCACCAACGGCACCAGCACCAGCAACAAGATGGTCTGGCACCACACCGTGGCGCCGGACGACGTGGTGCTGGTGGACCGCAACTGCCACAAGTCCATCCTGCACAGCATCATCATGACCGGCGCTGTGCCGGTGTTCCTGACGCCCACGCGCAATCACTACGGCATCATCGGCCCGATCCCCGAGAGCGAGTTCACCAAGGCCTCGATCCAGGAGAAGATCGCCCGCCATCCGCTGCTCAAGGGCGTGGACCCGGCCAGCGTGCGGCCCAAGATCCTGACCGTGACGCAAAGCACCTACGACGGCGTGCTCTACAACACCGAGTCGATCAAGTCGCACCTGGACGGCTGGGTCGACACCATCCACTTCGACGAGGCCTGGCTGCCGCACGCCGCATTCCACAAGTTCTACGGCAGCTACCACGCGATGGGCAAGAACCGCCCGCGCCCGAAGGAGGCCATGGTCTATGCCACGCAGTCCACGCACAAGCTGCTGGCCGGCATCAGCCAGGCTTCGCAGGTGCTGGTGCAGGACTCGCAGACGGTGCAACTGGACAAGCACCTGTTCAACGAGGCCTACCTGATGCACACCTCGACCTCGCCGCAGTACGCCATCATCGCCTCATGCGACGTGGCCGCGGCGATGATGGAGCCGCCCGGCGGCACCGCGCTGGTCGAAGAAAGCATCCGCGAGGCGCTGGACTTCCGCCGCGCGATGCGCAAGGTCGACAAAGAATATGCGGCCGACTGGTGGTTCACCGTCTGGGGCCCGGACGAGCTCGCGCCACACGACATTGGCAAGCCCGATGACTGGGTGCTCAAGGCCAACGAGGAGTGGCATGGCTTCGGCAACCTGGCAGCCGGCTTCAACATGCTGGACCCGATCAAGTCCACCATCATCACGCCGGGGCTGGACATGTCCGGCAAGTTCGCCAAGACCGGCATCCCGGCGTCCATCGTCACCAAGTTCCTGGCTGAACACGGCGTGGTGGTCGAGAAGACCGGCCTGTATTCGTTCTTCATCCTGTTCACCATCGGCATCACCAAGGGCCGCTGGAACACGCTGCTGACCGCGCTGCAGCAGTTCAAGGACGACTACGACCGCAACCAGCCGCTGTGGCGGATCCTCCCGGAGTTCTGCGCCGCGCATCCGCGCTACGAGAAGATGGGACTGAAGGATCTGTGCCAGTCCGTGCACGAGGCTTATGCCGAAGGCGACATCGCGCGCCTGACGACCGAGGTCTACCTGTCGGACTTGGAGCCGGCAATGAAGCCCAGCGAGGCCTTCGCCTACATCGCTCGCCGCGCGACCGAGCGGGTCGAGATCAACCAGCTCGAAGGCCGCGTGACCACCGCGCTGCTGACCCCGTACCCGCCGGGCATTCCGCTGCTGATCCCGGGCGAGGTCTTCAATCGCCGCATCGTCGACTACCTGCGTTTCACGCAGGCCTTCAATGCCAAGTTCCCTGGCTTTGACACCGATGTACACGGCCTGGTCGCGGAAGACAATGACAAGGGTGAACGCCGCTATTACGTGGATTGCGTGCGCCAGGAAGCGATCTGACGCTTTGTGCGGGCGGGCTGGCCTGACCGGTCGCATGGGCTGGGCCGGGTGATGCGTGCGCTGGTCAACTCGCTGTCACAGGGTGGGCGCCTGATCGTCTCGGGCATGCTGATGGCAGCCGTTGTGCACGCGGCCTTCGTGGTCCTGTTCCTGGCGGCGGGCGTCACCGGCCTGGCGGTCTTCAACGTCTTCAGCAGTCTGTTGTACCTGCTGATGACGCTGCTGATGCGCCAGCCGCGCTGGCGCAGGCTGTGCGAGGCGATGGCCGGCATCGAGGTGGTGCTGCATGCCTGCTTGGCCTGCTACTGGCTGGGCTGGGACAGCGGCTTCCACTACTACCTGCTGCTGATGCTGCCCACGCTGATGGTCAGCACGTTGATACCGCGGCGCGCCAAATGGCTGGGCTGCGCCGCCTGCGTGCTGCTCTACCTGGGGCTGGACCTGCTGTCGCACCGCGGACCGCCGCCGCAGGTGCTGCCGGGTGGCTGGCTGCAGGCGCTGCGCATGTTCAATGCCGCGGCCACGCTGACGATGCTGGCCGGCCTGTCGGCCATCTACTACAACCTGGTGCTGCGGGCCGAGTCCGGCCTGCGCGAGATGGCCAGTCTCGACCCGCTGACCGGTTTGCTGAACCGCCGCAGCCTGGCCGAACTGGCCCACGATCAATTGGCGCGGCTCAACGACGCCAGCTCGCCGCTGAGCGCGCTCAGCCTGCTGCTGGGCGACGTGGACCACTTCAAGGCCGTCAACGACCAGCATGGTCATGAGGTGGGTGACCAGGTGCTGCGCGCCATCAGCCAGGCGCTGCAAAGCGGCATGCGGCAAGGCGACCTGCTCGGGCGCTGGGGCGGTGAGGAATTCCTGGTGCTGCTGCCGGGCACCGAGCTGCCAGCCGCACGCATGGTGGCCGAACGCCTGCGGGCGCTGGTGCAGGCACGTTCGCTGCGGCTGCCTGGCGCGGCCACGCTGTTGCCTGTCAGCATCAGCTTCGGCCTTTGCCAGGCCCGGCCGGGCGAGCCGCTGGCGCAGGCGATTGCCCGGGCGGACCAGGCGCTCTACCGTGCCAAGCAGGCCGGCCGCAACCGGGTGGCGCTGGCCGATCAGGTCATCGACACCCAGCCGCCCAGTACCTTGCCGCCCCAAGACTGGGCCGAGCAGGATGCGCCATCGGCGGAAGGCGACGGCCGGGCATGAAAAAGCCCGGCCTCGGCCGGGCTGGCGTGTGGACCGGCAGGGCGCCGGCTTATTCGTCAAGCGGCATGCCGCTCATCACGTGGCTGAAGCCGCCGTCGACGTAGGTGATCTCGCTGGTCACGCCGGCTGACAGGTCCGACAGCAGGAAGGCAGCGACGTTGCCGACGTCCTCGATCGTCACGTTGCGGCGCAGCGGGGCGTTCTTCGAGAAGATTTCCAGCAGCTTGCCAAAACCCTTGATGCCGGAAGCGGCCAGCGTCTTGATCGGGCCGGCCGAAATGCCGTTGACGCGGATGCCCTTGGGGCCCAGGCTGGCGGCCAGGTAACGCACGCTGGCTTCCAGCGAGGCCTTGGCCAGGCCCATGGTGTTGTAGGCGGGCACCACGCGCATGGCGCCCAGGTAGCTCAGGGTCAAAAGCGCGGCTTGCGGGCGCAGCGAGGGCAGGGCGGCCTTGGCCAGCGCCGGGAAGCTGTAGGCCGAGATGTCGTGCGCGATGCGGAAGTTCTCGCGGGTCAGCCCGTCGAGGAAATCGCCGGCAATGGCTTCGCGCGGGGCGAAGCCGATCGAATGCACGAATCCGTCAAAGCCTTCGGGCCAGGCGGTTTTCAGGTCGGTGAACAGGCGCTCGATTGCGGCGTCGTCGCCCACGTCGCAATCGAATATGAGGCTGGAGCCGAATTCGGCTGCAAACTCGGTGATGCGATCCTTGAAGCGCTCGCCAACGTAGCTGAACGCGAGTTCGGCGCCTTCGCGGTGGCAGGCCTTGGCAATGCCATAGGCGATGGAGCGATTCGAAAGCAGGCCCGTGATCAGCAGGCGCTTGCCGGCGAGAAATCCCATGCGGTCTCCGTGGACGGTAAGGTTGCGGCAGGCTGTGCCTGTTCCGCAGTGTTCTTCGATATGCTGCCGCAATTCTCGCATGCAGTCAGGCCCGCGGCTTGCCGAAGGTCTGCCTTCGAGCTACAATCAGACTCTTCGCTAGAATTGCACCGAAGCGCTAGAAAGAGTGGGCGGATTTTTCCAGCCCATTTTTTTTGGCGTTTGTGTTTTCAGCTGCGGTTTTCCGCTGCGTGTTTCTGGCGGTCAGGCGTTTCAAGCGCCTTTTTGCTTCTTACTGGAAGGTATTCGCACCCTGATGAGCTGGAGCCAGGCCGTTGATCGTACGGTGACCGGATTGGGCTATGAACTCGTTGATGTCGAGCGATCGGCAGGCGGGTTGCTGCGCGTTTTGATCGACCGGGTGCCCGGTCGGGCCTACCCCACCGGGCCACATGAGTTTGTCACGGTTGAAGACTGTGAGGCGGTGACGCGCCAACTGCAGTATGTGCTGGAAGTCGAGAACGTCGACTATGCACGGCTGGAAGTGTCTTCCCCCGGGCTTGACCGGCCGCTGAAGACGGCCGCGCACTACCAGCGCTTTGTCGGCGAGCAGGTGCAGATCACGCTCAAGCTGCCGTTCCAGGGGCGCAAGAAATACGAAGGTGTGCTGCAGAAAGCCGCGGAGGCCGAGCAGGTCGCGCCGTCGGCTGGCGAGCAGGCCACCGCCACGGATGAAGCCGGCTGGCAGCTGGTGTTCAACGATGGCAAGGTCGACCAGGTACTGGACTTCAGCCTGGGCGAAGTGCGCGAGGCCCGGCTGGTGCCGGTGCTGGATTTCAAGGGGCGGCGTGGCAAAGCCACCCCGGCTGTGCCGCAGACGGCGGACGGCGACTCGAACGACGGAGGTCAACAAGAATGAACCGCGAAATGCTGATGTTGGTGGACGCGATCTCGCGCGAGAAGAGCGTGGAGCGCGATGTGGTGTTTGGCGCGGTGGAGGCCGCGCTGGCGTCTGCGACCAAGAAGCTGCACGGTGGTGAAGTGGACATCCGCGTCACCGTT
>Ga0307514_10003357_pt1 | contig 15469 bp, 14 predicted proteins | sample 16_EM_MG_FD_203088 | JGI IMG/M metagenome (GOLD analysis project Ga0307514, IMG submission 203088) | Populus trichocarpa ectomycorrhiza microbial communities from riparian zone in the Pacific Northwest, United States - 16_EM | ecosystem: Host-associated > Plants > Roots > Unclassified | place...
ACTGACTGCACTGCTACTTGTGGGCAATGGGCATTATATGTCTGGCATTGTCAAGATAGGGAGGGCTATTCTTTCACCCAAGGTCCGAGATGACGCTGTAAGGGAGGATTTCCCATCCATCCTGATTTTGCAGTGTCATGGGAAGCGGGAGCGACTGGACGGGATCAAAATTAGCCGGCGGGATTGTCGTCGAGACGATAGCCTCGAGCCGTGATGCTCCACTGGAATTTTCAGGACGAATGGTTCGGGGGGTTGTGTCATGCTGTGTATACCGAATGTCCAGCTTTGTCTTCTCGGGCTGTCGATCCCGCATAGCCCCGCCCACTGACTGGTGATGTCATATCCGCCGGGGCGCTCGGAGTTGAATTCCCCCTTGCCCTTGGCATCGACGAATTGGTGTTGTCGAGCGATAAGCATCGGTCGCGGTTGCATGGCCATACGCGCAAGGGCAGGCAAAGGGGCTCATTTCGGCGACAAAGGGATATGAGCTGTCGTGTGAACCCCACTTGATTATAGTCCCAGGAGCAGAGCAAAGCACATACCGCAGCGTGCGTGTTGGCCGGTGTGCTTTCGGAACGGGTGATCCGGGGGGGAAGCGTCCATGCGTTGACCTCACCGGCGCATCGAAGAGTGAATTGGGCCGCCGTTCCTCACGGATTGGGCGGGGTTGTTCGTTGCTTGCGCGGTTCTCCGCTACAATGTTAATCTATACCCGTGTACTGCAGGTTGCCAATGCAACGCAAGTCATGAAGAGGCTTGTAGCACTGTGGGCATGTCAACCCCTGATGCTCCGTCCGGGAGCAGAGAGATCGAGGGCCAGGGCAATCTCAATCAAGTACAGGATCGCTAGAGTGCGAATGCCCTGAACGGTGAATGCTCTGCCGAGGTATAATTAGCGTGAGGGTTGATATTTTGGGTGAGGACTGACTGAGGTGAGTTTAGATCCGGCTACCTTCGAGTCGTACCCTCAGACCTGAGGATTAGCGATAGGTACGGTTTACCCCGCACAGTGCGTATTGGAGAATGGAAAGGGGATGAGATATGCTGTGCTCGTTGCCGGGTACAGGCCCTCAACGTCCGTCAACCGACACCGCCGCCGGTTACCGGAAAAGGCATGCCGGGGGCACTGCACGATTACCGTTGTGGCTGTGGAATTCTCTACGTCACAAAGCACTTCCACAGCTTTCTGTTGAGGCTTTTAGAGCAGCAATCCTCAACCGTTGAATGGCAAGTCACCCTCCTCCTCTTCCTCTTCTTTCTTCCGTTAGAACTTTCCAATGAACAACACTCCTAACATCTTCACTTCCAACTCCAGATACCTCCCACCTCCCACCAGGACCGTCAACCAGTCCGACTATCCACACAGACACGGCGATTGTCTCAGAGCTGCCGTCTTCCTTAACCAAGACTGGACTCCAACTCCAACCCCAGGGACATCTTCAAACTTTTCGACTGAAGTCCCTCTCTCCCCATCCTCCTCCGATCAACCACCACCACGCTCAGACTACTCCCATTCCGATGATGATTCTGAAGAAGACTGCGATGTCCCGCCCTCTACCGGTTCTCGCGTCAAACGCGAGCCTTTCTCTCCAGAGCCTCCTTTCAACTATCAGCATCGGCTGCCTCAGGTCCTCCCGGCTCGCAGAGCCTCAATGTCCATGAACGACCTCCAGTCTCTCACTGGGCGTAGGCTCTCCGGCGGTACCGATTCCCAGCTCGTCTCTCGCTCCCTCGGAAACGGCTCTCCATCCCTTGACAGAAGAGTCCGATCCAGCCCTTACTCCGCCTACCACCAGCAGACCAGGAGCTGGCCTGTCGCTCTCCACCCATCGACCTCTTCACTTTCCCACCCGATACCCTCTAGCTCTCATCACCGCCGCAACCTCTCCAGCAACTCTCATTCTACCGGAAGCCCTCCACAAACGTCCCCTACGCCTTCCTCTCCTGCGCCTTCCCCCAAGGATGAGTCGGCCCAGTCTTCTTCCACTGCCAGCCCCCCTGCGACCGTAAATACCGACGATCACATTCAGAGGACCAGTGGTGGGAAGTCCAGGTGTATTTGGAACGATGCAAGTGGGAATGAGTGCGGTTTCCAGTCGAGCTCTAGTTTGGTGAAGAGGCATGTTAGGACCGTTCACTTGAAGATTCGGTACGTCGCCCTCTGCCATTGCTACATTGGACTCCCCACTTACTTGACTTGTTCACTCTTTCAGCCCTGTCATCTGCCCTGAGTGTGGTCAAAGCTTCGCGACCAAGTTCCATCTCAAAACACATCAAAACATCCAGTGCGTACACTCGTCTATTGCCTGGTGACCCGCCCACTGACAATGAAATACTACAGTACTGGCCAAAAGCCCTACTCATGCCCCGATTGCACCAAGACCTTCTCCAACCCTTCCAGCAGACACCACCATAGAGTCAGGTACCACGGCTATGTGCAGTCCTGGCGTCACTACGGTGACAAAAACGAAAAGAACTGATTTGTTCGATTATTTATTGGATTCAAGGCACTCGGACCTGTTGCATCTTCCCAGGACATTGGCTCACATATTTATTCGCCGTCGATCCCCATCTTCATGGTTCACTCCACCAGATACCATCGCATTTATATCCTTCTCGCACTCACCTCACACAAAAAAGCACTCGCATGTTCCGCATTCCATCGCCAATCACGCTTGCATCCATTTCTCTCTTCTCTTCTCTCCTTTCCTCTCCCTCTCCTCATGTTTTCGTATGCTTCGTTCTTTTGATAAAGGGTTTTACGTGGGTCACACGCGCGTGTTGTACGATATTTCGTTCTGGACTTTTCCTCTTGGGTTGACCGGTGCGACCCCGTGGAATACCGGACCATAAGTGTTGTCGCTGATTTGTTGTCGGTATATTTTATGCATAGCTTGTTTGCTAAGGCGCCCGATCGAGCTCCGTCTTGTCTCATTGATCCATATCTGGACTTGTCTTTGTGTCGCCACAACACACCTCGCCCTGAGCCTTTATCCTCAAAAAATCAGCGTATCAAGTGCCCTTGAGAACTCCTCAAATAATGGGCCTTACCTCTGACGGACGCTTTTGCTTACCACGTATTTCTTTCACCTCTCTTTCCTTACCTCTCACAACAACCCACACCCCGCCCATCTCGAACCACCTCCTGCGCCTGATACTCGAATAATGAGTTCTATGAGGCAACCGAGCAAGACTCCGAACGAGCCTAACCGTCGGCGCTCCGCCTCTGACTCTGCCGTCCAGATCGAATGCAGTCTCCGCCGTTACCAGCTGCCAGACTGGGCCTTACCCCGGTCTGACTACGACGTCGCGTCGTGCAGCTCAGACGACGACCACGAGCTGGTCGAAATCGACGATCGCGAGGGGTACGACAAGGCACGTCGGAAGAAGCTGCAAGTCCGTCAAAGATGGGCACGGACTATTGGACCGGATGTGTACGGAGTCCCCAGATTCTGTAAGGAGTTGACCGAGCATGTACGGTCTGTCGAGGACGGTCCGCTCGACGCGGACGGGATCAAAGAGGACGAAGGATTCTTTGCAAAGTTGACCGCACCTTACGAACCTCCTTCCCCTTCACGCGATCCGAAGATTGATTGGACGAAATGTTCTTCGTCCCCGGAACTAAACCAACACGATTCCCAGGTTCGCCGCGCTGGGTGCCCTCCAGGACTTTACACCTGTGCTGCCGAACAAGATGTCGATAACGGTTACGAATCCGACAACGATGAGCCTATCCCTCACCTGGACCGAAATTACGGAATGGACCATGACATATACACCCCTAGTGGGAAATGGGAGATGGCGAAACACTGTCCCATTGACGGATGGGAAACCCTGATGCGTATCAAAGGTGAGATACTGAACGGAAGGAATTTAGTTCGGTGATTTACTTAGGCTGGTTTCTGTAGTTACCCCCCCTTTATCTGTCGTTCTGAGGAAGGGGGTCATCGCTGGAAACCCCATCACCTACATCAGTCGGTTGTACGACCACCCTTTTTGTGTACCCCTCTTTCCGGGCTAACGGGCTTCCACAGATGGAACACAAGTAACGTTCCCCGCTGGAACGGGTTCTTCTCGGAGGTTGTACCCGTTCCTTGAACCTCCTGCAGTGCAAAAATTTAACGTCGACTGCAGTTATCGTTGTTCGCTTCGTCGAGGCACCTCCGACCGCTACAAGGGACGGTCGTACCCCGAATCATCAACGTCTACATTGAACCTGGATACGTCAACGTCGCGATGGAACCTCCCCACGAATGCTTCTGGATCGAGTCGTCACCCGACATGCCCGACGTCCTTAAACATCGCTGTGTCGAAGCGTTTGAGAAGCTCCACGCGCAAGGCGTTCTCCACGGCGACGTGGAACTGCGCCATATGCTGATAAACGCCGACGCCAAAACGACCATCATAGACTTCAAGGCGGGCGCTACGTGCGTTTCCCTAGAGAACGTTGATATGGAGGAAGTTGGGTTGAGGAGAGCGATTCCAGAGGAGTTTCGGCTGGAGATGAGAAGGGTCAAGTTTAAGCTCGATTACGATGGCGCCAGGGAGAAGGAACGGCAGAAGCAGTTGCGAAAGAAGCGAGGGGAATTAAGGGAGGAAGATGTGCTTGACCCACCGGTGGACTCGCATGTTTTGGATTTCCATTGGTTGGAGGGGTGCGAGCGACCGCCAACTAGGTTTGTCGTCCCAGGCCAGACGAAGGAACAGGTTGCGTTGGCTGTGAAGCGATTCTTGGGGAAGGTCAAAGAGATAGAGGGGCAGGCAGACGTGAGACAGTCCGTAGTCCAAGAAAGAAACCTGGTCAGTACGACTAGGAAGGAGGGATCTTACGTACCGGAAGTCCCAGCGGCATCCCCTCTACCGAAGTCGACGATCAAGCTTTCTCCTCTCAGCGCGCTGCGTTCCCCTCTCCGCGAAATCCAACGCTCCACCTCACTCCTCCCTCTGGAAATACCGTATGTTGCAGGGGGCACACCCAGAGCCCCCGAAGCATTCGCCGGACTTCCACCACTCGCGGTTGAGGAAGCTTCGCTCCAGCTTGGACCCTCAATTGAGAGCCAGACTAAAGTCGAAGCTGCCACCCATCCTGACGAGAGCGAGTTCGTGTCTCCGATCCCTAGTTTCGGTCTGCTCTCTCCTGCGACTGTTACCAGGGTAGGCAAGTACGGTGGAGACATCTCCTCGGTCGCAGTCCCTTCCCTCAACTTCCCGGCTGAAAAATTGGCGGATAGCGATTTGGTCCATTCTTCCGATCTAGGGTTGGGAGGCCACGAAAATGCGATCCGGAGTATCACACGACCGACCACTCCAACCACTCCGCCATCCACCCAGCGCTCTACCGAGTCTACGTTCCCAATCATGAGAACCTTCGCGGACGTTGCGCGCAAAGCCATCCAGGTATTTGGCAGGATTGCCAAGCAGTCTCCAGTTCAATCCACAGTCATTCTCTCGCAGCAGCACAGGACTTCTGACTCGAGTCAGGAGAAGCGGCGCCGATCTGATTCTTCAGCAAGTGAATCAAGTGAACATGAATTACGAAGACAACGCAAGAAGCTACGTCTATCTGCGTCTTCGAGCGTTTCTTCGGAGGCGCCGCTTTCAATTCAACAGGCGTTCGCGCCTACTCCCCGTACATGGTCACTCGTAACGATGGGCCAATCGAGAAGAACGATGAAGAGGAAGCGGGAATCTGAAGGTACTGCCAAGTTGGTCTGGGATACGGAGCGGGAGTTGAGGAGAAAGAGGTGCAAGCTGTCAGAGTTGAGTAACATCTCGGATGCTTCGGGTTCCGAGGCAGAAGACGGCGCTACGGGAGATAGGACTGCTCGACTTCGAAGAACCTTGGCAGAGCCGATCATTGACGAGTCCGCTCTGCTCTTTGCTCTCCCAAACGGACTCTCAGCCACGAGAAGGGACAGTGCCCTTCAGTCAGACAAAAAGGCACCTCCTATCATCATCCGCGACTACGCCTACATCTCTCATAACGTCCCGAAGGCGCCCTACGTCCCACATCCTCCCACGGAAAACAGAATGGCGGCGGAGAGGGCCAGATACATCTGCCTTTCCAACGCCAAGGCCTGTTTAGACGCTGGGTTACCGTATCCGACGACAGAGAATCAACAGGGAGAGATCGTGCCGGATTTGGCCCCACCTCCGTACGTGTTTTCCGCGGAGACATTCCAGGAGAAGCAGGAGAGAAAACGACGAGAAAAGCGGATGGGAATCAAGGGAACGGTGAAAGTACAAAGATCGTTCGGAGGCCTGAAGAGAAAGTTGGATGCTCGGAGGATCGGGACTGGTGGAGAATTTGAAGGGATGTTGTACGCGAGTTGGAGGGACGTCAGCCACCGATTGAAGAAGAAAGTCGCGAGCAAGGTTCGATTCAGTATGGAGAACCTCCGAAGTGACGCGCAGGGTCCCAGTGGTGGCGCCAATCCGGGCGTTCTGCGCAAGGTGGTCCGAAGTGTCAAAGAGACACGGAGTATCTTGAGACGGCCGCCACCGGTAAAGGTTTTCAATTACCAGTGTCCGTGGGAAGATGCTGTGGACGATCCGTTGTCGCCGAAGATAGGACCGGAGGCGGAACTGTGGGATCGGTCCGGAGGGTTCGGCATGCTGGCGGTGCGCGTAAAGGATACGACGACGAAGACAAAGGAAGCATTTCGAGAGGAATGTTGCTTGCGGGTTTATGAAGGACAGAGGACGATAGAGAGCGTTGATACAGAGTGGCGGCAGGAGGAGGAGAGGATGGCAGAGGTGCGAAGAAGAGAGGTTGAGAGCAGCGTCACTGGACTTTAAACGGATGGAGATAACCTGTGTGTATGATGTAGGGAGGCGATGTTTTCGTGGTTTACTCGAGGCATTGCTATGCAGAGCGGTGCATACGACCGTCCCGGATGATCAAACCGGTGCAAACCTGGATTTCGATGAAGTCATACCCTCTCACTTCACAGCCTTCTTGTTTGTCGGTCCGACGAATGATTCCCAGTGGGTCCCGCCTTGATGTAAGATTCCCACGAGGCACGTGCTACATTAGGACCGTCGGTCGTCCCCGGGTCTGCGGTGGTTCGACCGCGACGACCCCAACACATTGACAATCGTCCTCTGTAACTGCTTTCACACATCTCCGAGATGTCCCCGTCCCTTCTATGTTTGAATAGGGCTGTGTCTCCTATATCCATTCCCACCCGACAACTTCAGTCTCGAACTCTACCGTTTATCGGTTCTACCTATGGCTTAGTAGCCCATAGTCGCCTCAAGCGAATCGCAATCCATTATTTTTTCGACATACCTAATCGGGCATCGACGCCGATCGCGCCGAATCAACTTCCGTGATCGCACTTGCATCATCAATTGAACTCTCCCTACCTCGGTTACCTTGCGATCGACCGGGCTCTGGAATGGATTCTGTCCCTGTGCGTCGTCCTCCCCCTTCGAAATCCGCCACCCGACCTGGTTACTTGGCGAATAAGTAGATCACTAGTGACCCATCGACTTGGCGGCTGACGACCCAGAACGTCGCAGTGTGTTAGGGAAATCATGCCATCCCTCCAATCATACATATAACTGCATACGCCTTGTGGTGGCATCGCCGTCGATACGAATACTTCCACTTCTTAACTCAACCTCCAATGGATTGGGCTCCAAGGATTAGCCGGGTTCTCCGGATTCTTTCTCACTGCGTCGACTAGTGTCCCTGGCAATCTGTTACACTTTCTCCGCCATGACCTCCCCCTCCGAAAAGCAGAATGGTAGTGTGAAGCACCTAGAGACCTCTTATTTTGGCTCTCTGTCTGAAATTCCCAGGGATTCACTCAAGAGGTATGTTTTACCCGTTGTCGAAGGGTTGTAAAACAACGACTAACGGACATTGCCTATGAATGATAGGCAACTAAAGCGACGGTGAGACTGTCTGCTCGCGTCGGACGAACCATTCACCGTTGTACGAACAGACATGTCGTAATGATATCCATCGGGGGTTCGTCGTTTGACTCGCCGCGAACGTCCGCCTTCGACCTAACTGCATGTAACCTTTTTTAGGCATCATCGGTACAGGTAACTGACTTCTCTCCCACAAAACTGGGGATGGAGCCCTCTGCTCATTAGTAATTCACAAGGTCTATTCCTCGGTACTGCCACGGCCCTGAGGAATGGAGGTACGTGAAACCCTCACCACCCTCAAACCCACCATCTTCCCTTATTATTCCACGTAGGTCCTATTGGCCTTTTACTCGGTTATGCTTTTGTTGGGACTATCACCTATGCAGTGATGGTACGCTTTAACTCGTATTGAGTGTTCGACGGGACGCGCTCTGATGGACTCCTTCACATCGAAAGGTCTCGCTGGGAGAAATGATGACATACCTTCCCGTCGCTGGTGGCCATATTACTATGGCAGAGCGCTACGTTTCCAAAGGATTTAGCTTCCTTCTGGGCTGGAACTATTGGTACAACGCGACCATCGCCTTGCCGGCTGAACTTAGGTTTGTCTGAGGCTACTCGCTGTCTATTGTCCACTAAGCTTCACTTTCTTTGGATGTTCCGCAGTGCTGCTGCGGTTCTAATTGGTTATTGGAACAAAGCGGTCAATTCCGCGGCTTGGATCACTGTATGACTGGTGGTGGTCATCGTGATCAATATGCTTGGTGCCGGTATGACCCATTGTGTTTGACTGGATCTTACTCGGGTGTTCACGACAGCTCGGTAGGTGCATACGGAGAAGCCGAATTCGTCTTTGCGTGCGTTGGCATACGGTTCTACTAGCGGACTGATCCGTACTGATGATTACGCTGCATCACCAGTTCCATTAAGGTCTTGACCATCATTGGCCTTATTATCCTCGGAATTATTCTCGACCTTGGAGGAGGCCCTGATCACGACAGGTGAGGTGACTTTACTCTGAGAAAAATTCCGAAAATCCCGAAGCTTTGTTCCAGAATTGGTTTCCGTTATTGGAAAAATCCCGGCCCATTCGTCCAGTACCATGACATTCCTGGAGCCACTGGTAGGTTTGCCGGATGGTGGAGCGTCGTCTCTCAAGCTGCCTTCTCTTTCCTTGGAGCGGAAGTTGTCGCCGTGAGTTCCGCATGCGCCGTGGCCCCACATCATGGAACTTAGGCTGGAGGGCATCATTTAGATCGCAGCTGGAGAGGTGAAGAACCCCCGTCGTACTTTGCCAAAGGCCCTTCGCGGAGTTGTCGTCCGCATCCTTCTGTAAGAGTCATTTCACCACTACATCTGGGCTATGCCGAACATCAAGGCAGGTTCTACATTCTCGGGGTTACCATCATCGGCCTTTTGGTCCCCTCCAACTCTGAGGGACTCAACCTCACCGAAAGAACTGCCGCCGCATCCCCCTTTGTCATTGCCATTAAGAGGGCAGGAATCAAAGGTCTGCCGTCTTTGATCAACGCCTGTCTTCTTACCTCTGGTGCGTGCACATCGTAGTCGAATCGCAATCGAAAATACCTGGCTCACACGTAACGGCTATGTAGCGTGGTCCGCCGCTTCGAGCGACCTGTACATCTCTTCTCGAGCGCTTTGTAAGCTCCCGGAGTGTATGTAGGCTAGGCGGTCTGTTGATACGCTTCCAGATAGCCTCGCTCTAAACGGTCACGCTCCGCGTATCTTCAAGAGGACGTCGAAGAACGGACTTCCATGGGTCTCCGTGACCTTCTGCTCGCTCTTCGCCCTTCTCGCTTATATGGGTACCAGCTCTGGACCAGGAAAAGGTTAGTTGTGCAGTCCTTGAGGAAACCACCATCCGACAATCTAACCCACCGCATCTACAGTCTTTGGTTGGTTACAGAACATGACAGCTGTCGCTGGTTTGATGACTTGGTTTGGGATCTGCGTCGTACGTATCAATTTCTTATTCCTTTCAAGCTTAGAGCATATCTCTGAACATCGGATCCCCTCGACGTAGATTTACCTACGGTTCCGAGCTGGTTGGAACGCTCAAGGTCTTGACCGAAACCTCCTCCCATACAAATCCCCCCTCCAACCCTACGCGGCATGGTACGGTCTCATCGTGATCTCCCTGATCCTCCTCCTTAGCGGCTTCTCCGTCTTCCTTCGGGGCAACTGGGACACGGCGACCTTCGTCACATTTTACATCCCGTTGATGTTCGCCCCGATCTTGTTCGGGGTCGCGAGTTTCGTGATGAGGAGCAGATTTGTGAAGGCCGAAGAGATGGACTTTGTTACCGGCTTGGACGAGGTGATTGCGGATGATTACGATGAACCTCCGCCTAAGAACATCTGGGAAAAGTTCTGGCAGTGGATCGTGAGTGCTCCCATCCCACTCCTTCGGAGTTGGTGGCCTTACTTGTTTGCGTCTACAGTCATAGTCTATGGCCCACGAGCTTAGGATGTTCGACGGTGACCCCCAACCTTGGGTAGAATGTTCAGAACTGGTTTTTCGATGAGAAATCTGTGACCCTACTTTGTGGAAAATGGAGACCGTGCATACAAGTAACACCGAGGTCTGTCGGTCCTAATCACCGGGCAATGGACCATTTACCCGTCAAGGGTATCTCGAATTTGTGGTGAGGTTTGAATAAGTATCCAAACGGCAAAGCAAAGGAAGGAAAGGTCAAGTAAACCCACACACTAGCCAATGAAGACAGTTCTCGTCTATACCTGGGCCGTTAACGTCGAAAACATGTAGAACATGGGTTGGATAATCGCCGAATGGTGGCATCTACAGAAAGGTTTGAGCTCGCCATTCAGTAACCATCGTCACAATTTGTTTCCGGGGCGAAACTCACTCCAAGTCTTCCTCCCGCCCCAAACGTATTGTACCTGATCCAGTCACAGAAGATCAGGAACGAGATGACAAATGATAAACGATCCGTAAGCTTACCTCGTCCTGCAAGGTCAATAGATAGTCATAAAACACAAGTGCAGTTGTCGAAACCGATATCCGCTATTCGGAAAGACTCGGCCACCATATAGGTGGAGAGCAGAATCATAAAACTTGCCTTGTTCGAGAGACCTTCGAAGCGGTCGGCCATCGTTGAGTATTGTACCCACATCTTTAACCGAACGGCTACTCACATGCCATTGCCGCCTTGAACCAGTTCATGAAGAAACGACGAGATCTGGGGGAGACGGGGAGGGGAGGGTGTCGATGGTTCCCGCGCCGTCATTCTTTCTCCTTTAGAGCACTTATTTAACAATACCCAAGTGTCATCCCAATGGCAAGCATCAACGGCCAAGAATCGGAATACGCTCCGATCCCCCACGCGAACCTGCAAGATAATCTCGGAAGACCCTGGGGTTGGCGCAGCGCGCAACTTCGACGCGTTCCACCGGCACTGCGTTTGGGGAGGGTCACCAGGCGTGTCAGGTCACGGTTTGAGACGTTCAGGGAACTGAGCTCTGAGGAGGACGACCACAACGTGAGAAGCTATCGAATGAATGAGTCATATTTGAGCTAACGCACCAGCGTATCATTAGCGGTGGCGTCGAATTTGGTCACTCAATTACCTCCTTTAGGAGGACCGTTGAGTCTGAAGCCGTGGAATGTCTCATAGCAGTGATTTCCGCGGTCAGAGTGGTGGATGGTGAAAAAACGCCGTTGTTTTCGCGGTAAAACCGTCGTTCTGATGGATCGGCACGAGGCCGCATCACTGAAGATACTCATGACCCGATTCGTCAAAGCACCCACCCAATAGACCACCACCACAGCGCATCCGTAACTGGGCGCAGGCTGGTAGCCCTAAACAAATCCACGATATGGATCCTTGTCTTATCCTCATCGTCATACGGAATTCCACGAGAACGGACGATGAAATAGGTTGGGATGAACGTCCCCTCACACCCACGGTAGGATGGCGGTCGTGCCTGAGATAACGTGCGTCCTCAGTAAGGGTCGATTCCTGCTTGCGATGGGGGAACTGGAGGGGGATATGGTCCTGTGGAGAGATATCCGGTGTTCGATATGAAGTGTTGTTGGTCGGACTTTGGGTTTCGCCCTTGCGAAGGGGCTCATCAGAGGGCTTACCCGCTGCCCTAACCCGTCCTTGAGGATCTAGCTGTACTACCCATTTTTGGATGTATCCTAGTGGAGTCCACGCGGTGCCTTACTGTCGACACGCTGAGGTGAGCGCTTGACCACAGGAGATGGGTGTGGTGGTGGGGGTAGCCTTGGTTGGTGGGAGTGCTCCCTGCTCTGCACCTTCCAACAATGGATCACGTAGGCGTTGCTGACAGTGACGCAACCTCCGTAGCCGACTGAATGCCTGCCATAGACAGGACTTTCCGTACGTAGATCTGTAGATCAAATCTGCCCACACTCCATTCAGTCGGCCTTCTCCGAAGATAGGGCCGAAACAACAAAGTGCTTTGTCTTTGGTGAGATTCGAACCAAAGAAAGATGATGAAGAAGTAGATGGTCGCGTCTCTGACGATCGTCCGCACGAGACCGGGGATTCGCATCGTGCCCCGAGGGGACGAACGGACGATGACAAGGAATGCTACCACATCTAACAATTCCGTCAGGATACGGGGTAGTGACAGAGCGCATATTTGTTCAAGGGTGGCGTGGGTGGCATGCGACAGGATAGTCTGGTATATGGGGCCACGTACAGAACACAGGACCGTCAGACTTGCAGTAAACTACGTTGTACCAACACCTGCTTGGAAGGTGCCTTCGTAATTACCAAAGCGGTCGGCGGGGAACTACATGAGGATGAATAAGCAACTGTGGATCCCAAGGATCGCTCAATGGCGCTAGATGCACCGTAGCCCATTGGATCAAAGCCATACACTTCGCCGGTGGAAAGCCAACGTACCGACTGGGGTCGACGGGCTCGGGGGAGAATAGGGGTGTTGAGCGCCCGGGTGGTGTGAGTTCGGTTCGTGGCGTCAAGAGCTGTGTTCCACAGTTAGAGTATAGAGTATGGGCCTACCGGTTATTGTTGTTGTCGCCATTCAGAATCAAGAAGAGTCAGGAGTTTGGACTTGAATTTCTTGCTTTATGCCCCACCCGCTGTGACGTCACTGTCTTCCCACAGCGTACAGCCAGTCGTCAGATTGTGGGCAAGTCAGAACAGTTTTGCGACCACGATTGGGTTATGATGTCCGAAATATATCCCCTGCTCATGATGCCCGAAATCTGCCAAGATCGGCAGAAATCTCGCGTCGGTTTTTCCGATGGACACGAGAGGGTTCGACGCTGGTTAGTGCCTCGTCTATCGTGAGCGTGGATTCGCACCTGTACAAACCCGTCATCTCGGTTTATGACCAAGGTCCTTGTGTGCGAGAACATCCGAGCGGCTGGGAAAATCGTTCATGAACCGTTCAAATGAACTCTTCGGGAACTCCCGCCCATTCCGTTAACACGGTCAATCGGCATGGCCAGATGGCAACTGCGCCTATCCATGGCCAACACACCAAGGGAAAGGTACAGGCGATAGCGGGAAATGACCGTGCGGCGGGCCGGCGCTTGGTTGGAGGCATATCCCGGGGAACGATCCCGCTTTCGTGCGTATCAAGACCACTGGGGTTCAATGTAGCTGTGTATTAACGTTCTAACTATCAGGCTACACTCTGTTCTCTGCACTTAGTCCTCAAGGTACTGACACCAGCTTGAGTTCCTTCGGTTGCCGCCGGTGACTCCTACCCCAATCTCCACCATCTTCCTTGCCGGTTCTGTAACATATGGGCGTTATCAGTGAGCGGTCTGAGCGCGCCATGCCTGGCGACAGAGGTATTTGCCTAGGCCAGCTCACAGTCCCTCCTGCTGCGGCCTCTCATCTTCGCTCGTATAAACAAGGTGCGCTTGTAGAATGTTGGAGGGTATCATGGATCATTCATTACTCGAACTCCTCAGCCATATCGTTTCCGTTCCCGCTCTTGCGTGCAAGTGGACGTTAGATGACCTTTGGAAATATGTTTCCCTCGCACGTCACATCCGACCAGACATCGAGGCTCTCCTCCAGACCAATCAGGCTGGCCCACCCGAACGACTCTCCCTTCAGATCCACAACTTCCTTAAACTCTCCATGGGGTTGGAGGATGAAGTCTCCAAGCAGGCTTGGGAGGTCCTCAAGGATATCATCTGGGACGATCCTTCATTGGACGATTGTGTTGAAACAGCTTCAACGTACCTGAGCTCATCCCCCCGCGGTCGCTCAAAGTGGTCATCGTCCCTGGCGAGAATCAGCGAATACCTCAGGGATTTTGTTGACTTCGGTGTTCCTTATGGTATTGGTATGTTTGCATCAATTCTGACATCACTAACCACACTGATCAGTGTAACACTTTCGATGACAGGGGTTTTTAACCTTTACCCCCCTACCCGATCTTGTCTTAATCCAGACTGCCGGTACACGTCAAAGTTCTCCAGCGAGGTTGGTCCTGACCGACAGCTTGTTGAGCCGAAGATATATAAGGCGACTTTATTCACAAAGGATCATGGTTCCGTTCCCATCCATATCATATCTTATTACTGCCGCTGTGGGTGCTTATATGTGTTGGTGATTGATCGTGCGTATTAACCTTTGTCACAGCATGCCATACCCGATACTACCCCAACTACTATGTTCATACTAATGCTTCAATGCGGACATACTATGCTGCAGACACTGTTGGTCTGATAGAGGTTTCGAAGCACGTTTACATGGAACGGGAGCTGTGCGAGCAGACTTCCGTGATGATGGCAACCGCTTGGTATGTGTCAACGATCCGGTAACCTGTCACTCTTCTAACATAACTGTCAAGGACATCCGCGACAAACTGTGCTCGAATATACAATTCCGGAAATCAAAATGCAGCGCTACTCCCAACCGGGTGGTCAAAGTCATTTGTGCTCACGGTTGAAGACATGTGGAATGGGTTTTATGTCCACGGTCTCTTGCGGAACGCAGAGCGGTATGGTTACCTTCTCGAGGTCCCTCATGCAGCTTCCTCAACTTTCACTCGAATCAACTCCGCCCTTTACAAAGCCAATGTCCTACGAGCTGGGCATCTGCAGCCACACTGGAACCATGTGTGCGATAAATGTTGTTGGATAGATCGAGATGCGAGTGATGCATTTGGTAAGGGTGTCCAATTATTCTACCCTTTTTGGAGCTGGTGCTGACAGGTATGTAGACCCTCTCCGGTCTGTTGTTGTTGACGGGGTGACCATCGGTCACCCATGTTGCAGTGTTCACAATTGCACAATACCGCTGGACTCTGGTGTTGAGCACGCAGAGTATATTCTATATACTACAAGGTACTCTAACCTTACCTTAGGAGAGTTGAGGTGAGGGGGAGAGGCTGTGGTTGCTTAGTAGGCGGTAGTTGTGGTAGAAGAACAAGAGACGTTGTTATTAGACGCTACGAGTACATGGATATATATACTTTTAGGAGGGCGTTACCGTCACAGCTGTATAGCGTGACTCAGCCACTGATGGTCACTTAGGGTGACTCATCCTACGCGTCTAACCGGGCCGCTGACACATAAGTATCGCGTCACACT
>Ga0307514_10003359_pt1 | contig 15458 bp, 16 predicted proteins | sample 16_EM_MG_FD_203088 | JGI IMG/M metagenome (GOLD analysis project Ga0307514, IMG submission 203088) | Populus trichocarpa ectomycorrhiza microbial communities from riparian zone in the Pacific Northwest, United States - 16_EM | ecosystem: Host-associated > Plants > Roots > Unclassified | place...
GAGGGATGGGTGTGAGGATGGGGACGAGGACGGGGAGATGGCAAAGGGGGAGTGAGTGTTCTATGCTTCCGGAGATGGGGATACCTGTCTAACCAATACGATGGGAAGGGTACCAAGTGAAGTCACTGGGCGTATCGATAAAATCATCGCGGAGATTAGGGATTTCCACCGAGGAGGGATGAGGGGAGAAAAAGGACCAGCGATGGATATCCTCCTGGTTTCCCATGGGCACTTCCTCCGCGCGTTTACCAAACGCTGGTTAGGATATCCACTGGACTTTCCGTTGGCTATGCTTTTGGAGCCAGGAGGAATTGGTGTTATGAGGTAAGTATCAGCGAGAGCTGTTGAGTTGTGCTAGATGCTGATGAGGTCCAGCTACGCACATCATAACGTCGGCGAGCCAGCCTTCTTATTGGGCGGGCTGTATAGGGCGCCACAGAAGGAGAAGCTAACGAGTACTGAGATCAATTAGAGTTTTCGAGCTATATTAAGAAGTGCCAGGTGGAAGGGCAAGGGCAGGTAGAGATTTTACTTCCAAAAAACTGCAATCCCCAAAAGCTTTCTAGGTATGATATATCATATGGGAAAATTTATTGGATGATACCCTTCGGAAATGAGGTGCAGAACAACACAAGCCCAGTACCCTATAAACTGGTGGTTAAGACCCTGTAGAAACGGACTTTGTATGGCGAGACAGAAGGTACTACATAATCCGTACCTACCAAATGAATTGGAGGGTGTTGACAGTAGCAGTCACCACTGGTAGGAGGGTGTTGTACCAACCAGACTAACCACTGGCGACTCCTACAGTTTCGTAATGATTTTACTCTGTACTACCAGAAGAATCACTTCTTAAAGTTTGCGATAAGCGTCTACATTATTCGTCTAGTTACCTACATTATGGAGTGGGTTATTTCCGCAACTATCAGACTACATACAGTATATATGTACGTACAGCACAGTAACTCGAATACGAAAATCTGGACTTGAACGAGATTCTGGGATTCCGTAGGGGATTCAATTTGGTTGCACGATCCAGCAACTACGGCTGCACCTAGATACTTTCGTCGATTCACCAACCAGACTACTACCATCATGGTTGGCACTGCCGGTAGCCGCCCATTCGGGAAGTTGACAGGGACGAGGCTTGGCAACGACTGGACATATATACAGTTCCCTCGATCGACCTGACCTTCTAACAAGAAGCGCACCAAGTTGCTACTATTAGCTTCATGTTTATATCCTCGTATCTTTATAATGCCACAACCCTGGGTCATTTCCATCCCAATTGGGACAACATCCCGCGCTTGTATGGTTTATTGCACGGGGTAGGGGGTTCTTGCACAACGCCGCTATCCATGCAAGTATATTCTTATTACCATTACACCGCAAACGGTCCGCCGTTGTGTGAACAGGTTAGCCATGGACACAGAGACCAAACGTGCTAAGAATCTGATATCCCATTTGCCTGCTTGAATGGGGAAACTGCTGCAGGTAAGTATGCCCCATGAGGACAGTCGTCTATCTAGCAGTGCCTGGGATCTTCGTGACTCTAACACTGACTTTTACCCTGCAGAGATCTTAGACAAGGGACATCATGTGGAGCACTCAGATCTTTCAGATGGTTGACTGCCCTCCCATTACCTGCTGTGCATCAACTGGCCCGCCTTAGTCCTAGGAGCGATGGCCATGGCTGATCATACCCGGAAGTTTACGAGATTGGCCGGATATATAACCCCTCGCGGTTCGCGGGGGATCAATATTCCTCCTCTAACTTTTTTCTTTTCGTGACTTCTTTTATTTGGTCTCGTGGCCCATCTTTCAGAAACTGGCAGTCACTTGCATCCAGAGTCAAGCACAATGGTCAAATTCCTCCCCTTTCTGTTGGTCACCCTTCCTTTGATCCTTGCGCACCGTACCACCCGTCAATTCCCCGAATTCGACCCAAGTGATACCCGTCCACTTGTTGAATCCAACAAGCTCTGCCGTACTCTCACCCGGTCACGCCTGCTCCACCATGCATGGCACTTTCAGAACTTTGCAGTTGGATCTACTGACGGAAACAGGGCATTCGGTGGAATTGGGCACAATGCCACAGTTGGGTATCTCTTCAATGAAATCTCCAAGCTATCAGAATGGTACGATGTTACTCTTCAGCCATTCTGGGAGCGATACTCGGCTGCCACAGGTAGCTTGGTAGTGGATGGCGATGTAGAGGTTTTCTATGCTGCTCGAGGAACCCCTTCTGTCAAGAACCTCAAGGCAGAGTTGGGAGCTGCCAAGGGTGAGGGTTGCAATACATCAGATTTTGGAGCCAACCTCACTGGCAAGATTGTCTTATTACAGCGAGGAAACTGCACTATTACCCTGAAAAGCCGATTGGGTAAGGCAGCAGGGGCAGCGGCGGTCGTGGTTTACAACGTGAGTTACTATTCTAGTCTAATGGGCTAGCTACTAACGTTTCAATAGAGCGTCCCCGGAACTGTGCTTGACGGCCGTATTCTCGAGGTTCCAGATGTTGTCCCCACAGGTGCCCTAGGGATGGGTGCCGGTCTAGATCTTGTTAAGAGGATCAACGAGGGGGAAATCCTCACTGGAGAGATGAGCATCGACAGCTTCAGCCAGATGCGTAAGACCTTCAATGTTATTGCCGAGACCAAGACCGGGAACAAGAGCAATGTCATTATGGTCGGAGCCCACTCTGACTCTGTTCCACTCGGTAAGACCCTTCACTAGTTGCTTATTAGTCACTGGACACTGACCGAACTGCATAGGTGCTGGTATTAATGACAATGGTTCTGGTTCTATCAGCACCCTGGAGGTTCTTATGCAGCTCAAGAACTTCAAGACAAACAACGCAGTTCGCTTTGGCTGGTTCTCTGCAGAAGAGTTCGGCTTGCTTGGGTCGCGTTACTACATTGGCCAGCTTACCCCGGAGGAGAACATGAAGATTGCCATGTACTTGAACTTTGATATGATGTAAGTTGCATTTACACATACATACCTTGAAACTGCGACTAAAATTCAGCAGTGCCTCCCCCAACTATATCTATGGCATCTATGATGGTGACGGATCTGGCTTCAATCTCACCGGCCCCGCCGGGTCCGACCTGATTGAGTATACCTTCGAGGACTACTACAAAGGTGCTGGCTTGAAGTCCGTCCCCACTGCCTTCACCGGTCGCTCTGACTACGGCCCATTCCTCGAAGTCAATATCCCTAGTGGTGGCCTCTTTACTGGTGCTGAAGGCATCAAGACCCTAGAGGAGGCGGCGATGTTCGGAGGTAAGGCTGGCGAGCCATATGATGTGAACTACCACCAGCCTGGAGACTTTACCAAGAATTGTAATATTGGCGCGTGGATAGTGAATACGAAAGTTATTGCGAGCATTATTGCCAAGTATGGAAGAAGCACTGGGGGGTTCCCAGTGAGGAAGCTGATCAACGGCGGGAAGAGGGTCAAGAGAGAGGATTGGAGTCATGGGACGCATGGGCATAACCATGATCATTCTGAGGGAGGATGTGGGGATGGACTGTACTAGGGTGACGGGCATCCTGGGCACCTCAGGAATGGTGTGAATTCGTTCTGATAACACCACAAAATTAGATCCCTGTGCATTTGTCTAGAATGTATAATTTACATCCTGAAAATGGAGTACATCTCTTCTAATTTACTTGTTTTCATCTGCATTCAAATCCCGGTATATATATCGAGGTGGATGATTAGCGATAATTAGGGTAGGTAAACGCTGGTAACTCGACTAATATGCAAGCGTTGGAAGGTGCCTTAGATTGGAAATTGAGTCTTGCGTGCAGTAGGACTGAAAACGGGTAGAACTCGACCAATATTTGAACATTTGAGGTCAAATCAAGTGCGTGCATGAGTGAAAACGGCGTGAACAGCAGATGTTTAGAGTGTGATTTGTTTTCAAGCCCTACTTGTACACCTAGTCACATGCTCAAATATGAGATTGTGAGTCCCAGATGAATCCCCCGCCAAGCCCCAATGCTTAAATCTCCTCTTGTGCTTCCCGCACAACAGCAACTTTTGATACCCCCACCTACTCCTGCGCCCCCCCCCCGCGCACAAACAACAAAAGCGATGTCTGACGACGGTACAAGAGCTTCTGGGACACCTGATTGAATGAGCGGGATTTGGGGGCTAATATACCCGTGCAGCCGAGCTCCAACAGATCCGCGCTGCAAGGCTGCAGCAACTCGCTTCACAGGGAGCTTTAGAGGCCAGGTCCCCGCTTGGTGGGAATGGGGGTATTAGGAATGGGGGAGGAGGAGGAGGAGATGATGACGAGCAGCGGTAAGTTTCCTCCACCCCATATCATGCATGCACCGCACCGTATGTACTTTCTCACAGGCACGGTCCCACTAACAAATCATAATATAATAGCAATGCCGAATCCGCAGCCCGCGCATCCTTCCTCGCACGGATTCTTACCCCAGAGGCATCAGATAGGTTAGGCCGGATTGCACTCGTAAACGCAGACAGAGCGAGGGATGTCGAGAACCAGTTGATTGGCATGGCCCAGGCGGGCCTGGTGAGGCAGAGGGCTACGGAGGACGACTTGGTAAAGTTGTTGGGGGCGTTGAGGGACAAGGAGAAGGAGGCGGAGGAGAGGGGCGTGGGCAAGGTGGTGTTTAGTCGGAGGAAGGGGGGTTGGGATGATGAAGATGACTTTTAGGGTGGGGTGGGTTGCATAGTCAGTCAGTCAGTCTGGTGGGGGTTGGCCATGGGATTTTGGGGAGGATTGGTTTCCTTGCGGGGTGTTGATGGGAATGATAATCCCTGTCCCAGCTTCATTGTTTGCGGATGGGATGATAATGAACAAGATTTAAGATGAAGGAATGGCATTTCTATCGTTAATAAAGCCAATAATACGAGTTCTCCTCTATAAAACGATAACAGGAAATTAAAAAAAAATTAAAAAACCTTTATCCGCTGAGAGCCAGAAAACTATTAAAAATATCAATGTACCGACTCTCCCCTCACTCAACGATACTCCTCCGCAACGGTTGTCTCTTTCCCGGTGCCCCCAACCCTCGCCGCCAACCTCGCCACACTCTCTCTATCAATCCTCAAATCACCCCCCTCCCGACCTCCTCTCAGGACGTTCTCAATGAAGGCTTCTCCTGCCCTATAACTACTCCTCACCAACGGTCCACTCGCCACATACAAGAACCCCATATCCCTCGCCATCTGTCCCCACTCATCAAACTTCTCCGGGGTAACATACTCCACAACCTTCATGTGGCGTTTCGTAGGACGCATATACTGCCCAAACGTTACAACGTCCACCCCGATATTTCGCAGTTCACGGAGTGTAGCTTGGATTTGCGAGTGCGTCTCGCCGAGGCCGAGCATAAGTGAGGTTTTTGTGATGAGAGTCGGCCTGGATTTCTTCGCATGGGCAAGGACAGAAAGAGACTGTCGAAATGTCGCTCTTGGATCCCGGACAAAGGGGGTAAGATCCTCCACAGTCTCCATATTATGCGCATAAACATCTAACCCGCTATTGGCAACCTGCTCTACCATGGGCAAATCCCCCGCAAAGTCACCTGTGAGCGCTTCCACGAGGATGCCTGGGGCTTTTTGTTTTATGAGCGAGATTGTTTTTGCAAAGTGGGCTGCGCCTCCATCAGGGAGGTCGTCACGGTCGACAGAGGTAAGGACAACGTAGCCAAGGCCCCAGCGGCGGAGAGCTTCGGCGGTTTTTTCGGGTTCGAGGGGGTCTAGGGGGGAAGGGCGGCGGGATGTCTTGACCGAGCAGAAGCGGCATCCGCGGGTGCAGGTATCGCCCATGAGCATTATTGTTGCGGTGGCGGTGGATTTAGAGGAGCCGCCCCAGCAGGTGGAGATGTTGGGGCAGCGGGCTTCTTCACAGACTGCAATTGGGGAGGAGGGAGGGGAAGATTGTATTAGTATGTGCAATGGATATGACGGTCTGGAATTGGCAAACCAGTATGTAACCCCAAGCCACGCAAATCATCTTTAATACGGTTGTACCCCGCGGAGACGGGGATTTCCGTCTTCAACCAGTCTGGCAGACGGACATGTTCCCTCTTCTTGACCCTCCCCGTTACTGGGTATTCCTCCTTCCCACTCCCATTGCCAGTCTCATCCAAGGCAACCTCCAGAGATTCTGACAGACTCAATGGCCCATCTTTTGCTCCTCCACTGACAAAATCTGCAAATGATGGACCCTTGTTCAGTTTATCTGTGAAGCTGGTCGGTTTCCTTACTTGTGGGGCAGGGGGGTTGCGGGAGGACGGGACGGCGGGTTCAGGGGTTGCGGTGGCTAGGCAGCGGAGTGAGACAGGGAGGTGAGGTGGGCGGAAGTGGGAGGATTGCTGGCGAAGACAGGTCCATAGGAGCGTGGCTGATGATGACGATACTGGCATTTTTTTTTCTTTGGTGTGTGTGTGTGTATGTGTAAATGGGTAGATTGGATGTTGTAAAGGATGAGAGGAATGGGCCGAGCTAGGAATCATAACCAGGGTATCCGACAATATCCAAACAAAGCGGCGATAACGCTAATGAAAGGCTTGGCCCTGCACGGCGTATAGTACACCCACACCAGAAATCTTTCTACAAATAACTTTGGCCATGTTACGATGGCCGCGGATCGATCCGCCGGTCGCAATGTACACATCTACGATGCCAGAGACCCTGATGTTGTGCTTGGGGGTCTCATCCTCACGAACGGAGTGACAAACGCAAACTTCTACTCGATGGTAGAGATCTTTCTGTGGTTTAACGAAGATTACTTTCTGCGACATGGAGATGACACAGAGGTTCAAAGAGATGAGCAGGCGTTTCGACCAGGAGATTACTACATTGTAACGAATGGTATGTATTTTCATTGTATTGTTCAGCTGGTGCTGAGTTCAAACAGGCCTCATTACTGTCAACAACGAGCCCTGGCTGGTTCGTACGATTTCAGTGGCCAGTGGTACCCGAGTTGCAGCGTTCCGTAAAGCTGTTCGCGAGAGGGATCGGAGGTGTATTATCACAGGGAAACTGGCGCGACGTGCGGAATATGGTATCTGGAGGGGCTTTGAAGCTGCGCATATCTTTCCGCTCGCATATGAAGGGCACTGGAATCAGCACAACTACGGTCGCTGGATTACCATTCAGCCGGATACCGGGGGATCGATTAATTCCGTTCAAAATGGATTGCTACTGAGATCTGATATCCATGACCTTTTTGACGGCTACGATATCTCAATCAATCCAGATGTACGTATGCCTTGTGATTATGGGATTCCTTAACTCAGAATCATTTTAGGATAATTATAAGATTGTCTGTTTCGGACCAGACGAAGAGGGCATCGCCGGTAAACATCTCGATCAGCAATTTCTTCAGGATCCGACTCGATCAGTTGATCAACTGTTGCTCTGGCATTTCAGACAAGCTGTTTTCGCGAATGTGAGGGGAGCGGGCGAGCCTGTTTTCGAATGCGATTTTCCGCCGGGTTCGGATATGGTTGGTGACATTATGGCTGGTCCGAGGGCTGCGGAGAGGATGGAGTTCGAGTTGTTTGGTCGGTTGGCAGCACATTGATTGTTTGTCATTTCTTTGTACACTAGAGGAGTTTCATTGATGTATTCTTGTTTGCAATTAATTGTATTTTCCTTATAGTTTTAGGGCGAAGCCTGTTGCTAACGTGATTTATGCGAATTGAGAACATACATATTACATATACACAGAGAATATACACTGCATCTTGGCATACTTTATCCCTATCACTACGGTATCACGGTGGATGATCATTATGCCATGAGTGAGAGTAGCAGAGAGGTGTTGGAACCAGACCCAATCAACACGTATTTCCAACAATGTCCCTCTGCCATCTGCCAATATCGACTCATCATTAGAGCCCCCTCGGTCACACTCATTAGTCTCAATCTCTGGCAGTGCTGTCTCAATCTCCGGCAGTGCTCTCGCCAGCATCGGGCATGAGCTGGCGGACAAAGGGATACGTTCCCGACTCGGATGCCGAAGATGATGAAGATTTCTCCATCGAAGCGGAGGGACCTGGGGAACAGTGGCAGCGGCAGCACGCCCATAGATTGTCCTCTAACATTCCCGACTCGGATGCCGAAGATGATGGTGATTTCTCCGAGGGACCCGAGGAACCCGAGGAACAGTCGCAACGGTCCTCTACAACACCACCTCCCATATGCCCCAACTCGGGTTCTGAGAAGCGCCTGGCCCCCCCCTCACCTCCTCCATCAATACCAACGATCCCTCATCACAAAGTACCGCCTTCACTGGACCCAGACGCTGATCCCTTGGGTGGCCATCTTGGTACCGCTATTGTGGATGGGCCGTTCCCAGGTAGTGGGACACACTTTCACGGCCTTCAGATTTTAGACCTGTCGGAGCTTCCAGAGGAGGAGGAGGAGGCGGAGGATGAGGGTCAGGAAATTGTTCATGTTGGTACTCATGGTACTAACCTCCCCGCGAGCAGGAACAGAGACCATGGCCCATCTCAGTCCCAGCGGAGGCCATTGAGGCATGCCCCGTCTACAGCTTCGGCTGCATCCCAAAGACCGCAAACCCCAACTCTGCCGCAAACCCGAGTTTTCAGTTCGCAGGAATTATCCCCTCTCTCTGATCTACCCTCGAACTTGACTACGCCGACTACTTCTCCGCGCAGCGGTCACGCACGGTCTGCTGCATTCTCCGTAGTGATCCCCCAACTCTCGACCTCCGTTTACACCAGCTCACCAGCCACTTTCTCCCCCGAGGCTGACGATTTCACTTCCGGCCCGCTGCGCAACCTCCGCCAGCGAAAGCCCATTCAGCTTAACCCTTATCTCCTTGAGCAAGCCCGTTATCGTGCGACACTGAAAGCTAGGGGTCTCAAGCCACTAGCCATTCGCCCCGAGCAGGAACCCCAAGCCCATGCTCAGCAAGACCCCAGCGAAGAGGAATATCAAGCATCGGATGAGGATGAAAGCCAACCCAAGCACGGGCCACAGTCGATGGGGGAAGATTCCCAATTGGATGCAATACAGCTAGCCCAAGCTGCCCAAGCTTGGGATGACGATAATATCGACCTCCCCGATGTTGCTGCCCTGTTTCGCGGACCCACCCGAAGAGCCAAACCTGAGATTCAAGGGGCCAAAAGGCGCAAGTTAGCGCACACATACTCTCATAGATCAGCAGTTGCACAACCTCAACCTGCCTGGAAACAACCTATCCCACCTTCCGGGCCCTGCGTGGCAAAGGCGCAAGAAGCGCGAGGAGTGAGAGTGAATACTCCACCAATTCAGGGCGATGTTTATACAATACCGTCGGACGGCTCTTCACCAGTCCGCCCCTCTCAGAGGCGCCCCCTAGCCCAGCGCTCAATAAACATTGCCTCAAATACGTCGATGGCAGATGTAATCTCCTCCGACGATGACTCTACTCCACGAGCATCAGGGCGGCGAGACAGAGCCCTTTCCATCTCATCAACTGCAACCACCTCCTCATCATCTTCCTCCGCTAGCGCCACGAGCAATATCTCGGTGGATCTTCGCCAACTTCAAAGGCGCACCAATGGGGTCCTGCCAGCCTCATGGTGGAAACTGGACTACCAGAAGCGGAAGGCTCAGGAGGCAGTAGATGCTGGTAAGCGGCGGAGGAAGCCCATGTCACCGACGCGGAGTATCCATCAACCTGGAATTGCAAGGGCCAAGATCTCGAAGAAGCGTCAGCCAGAAGCTGAGAATGTATTTTCCCTGGTAGGAGACGATGATTCAGATAGTCAGAGCAATGGGCCAGATCAACCGCTTGCTTCGCAATCTTCTCCAACTCGCAGCTCTGGCCCAACTGAAACTCTCCAAGCCGGGAGGGCAGTTGGAACGTGGCTAGAATTGGATGATGATATAATAATGGAGGATGACAGGATTGATGCAATGCTGCCAAAGCCCAGCAAGAGAAAACCGAGAACCCTCAATACATCAAGGACCAGCAAGCACCGCCAGGATAGGGAGGGATGGGCTAAGAGTACTCGATACCACCAGGAAAATTTGGGCGGGCACCAAGTATCCACCACGCATTCAAAAGCAGTCGTTCAACATAGACTAAATGCGTCAGGCCTTAAAAAGACGAGTGCCAAAGCCCCCAAGCCCCGCGCCCCCCGTCTCAGCGTCGTTGATGTGTACAGGTATCAGAAAGCTACAGCACAATTATCACCTCCCCAATTTCTTAAGATTGCTCATAGGACTGCAATGAAAAGGGCTAATCAAGCGCGGGCAGGCCCTGAGAGGAAGCTGTTTATTTTGGAGACCGAGAACAATACCAGGGAAGTACAAAATGTGGTGAGGGAGTGGAGAGAGGGCACGCTGGACGTTATTGCATATGCCCAGAGGTTACAGGCAGAACAGAATGACCAAGCAGCACGAAATATCATATGTGGTAGAATGGATAAGAGCAACTCTGGTGGTGATACTCCCACAACCTTGAAATCTCCTGGAACGAGGCTCCATGTCGTTCGAACTCATCACCTAGCAGCCACCCATTCCCAGAAACGACACCAGACCACTCTACGAACAATCAGAATACCTACTTTAGTGGCAGATAGATCACACAAACCTCCACCAGCTAAACCTCGCCAAACCAAACAAACCACCCTCCAGCCTGTCATAGTTTCCGCACAAGTCCAGGCACTTTCTGGGGAATTTTATCACAAGCCGGCTTCAGTAGAGCGAGCTGCTACCCCCCTCATCGATATTTTGAGAAAGCAGCGCCCAGCTCGTCCTACAGGTTTTAGCCACCCGGCCCTGGGAAAGTTTCTCCAGGATAATGACCTCGTTGTGAGTCCGCTTGCCCAACTACGGAAAGAGCGAAAGAAGCTACAATCAGATGCGATTCCGGTTCCATTAGCTGCCCCACGAGCAGTTGTCCCACCCCACTCTGAGCCTCCAAACCTGTCTATATCCAGAGCTCGGCGAAAAAATAGGCCTCAACGAATAGACGCGGACACACGCGAGAGGCGGCAACCACCAACGGAACACATCCCAATAGGCGATGAGGAGCCTTTACCAATTTACCCCATACCGACCAGCCAAGGTAAAGGTATAGCTGTCACTGGGTTTGCACCATATGGGACAAGATACTCTGTCAATTTTGATACCCATCCTCTGAAACCTGGCACCATATTCAATTCAGAGACTTTCATCGGGGGTGCTGGCTTATCGAAGGCTCTTTCAACTTCACCCGCCCATGCGAGATCCTTCCACCCCCGTATTGCAACTTGCGTATTTAATAACCAGACCATCAACTGGGGTGCTTACCAGGATAGAATTGCGACCGAATTTGAGGACATCATGGAGAATATCTTGGCTGCTATAGACAAAGAGTTCGAGAGGCGATCCGGTGAGGACGTAAGTGCACACTTTTTCGCATCAAAAACCTATTCATTCTATCAGTTTTGCTCGAGTTATATTGCCGATGTCCTTCAATTTACCGATGCGGTCGATTTGGTATCGTTCGGGCAACGGTTCCTGAAGGTTCTCCACAATTCCTCTGCACGAGTATCTACAGCGTTTAGCAATGTGGTTGGGAAGCCTGATTTAGCACTGCCTTCCACGAGGCTTGGTATTCAAACACAATGGTTCACACTGCTACTTGCTTTTCAAATTGACAGGCTCTGTGTTGGGGCTGCAGATGATGTGCGGAGATCACTCAGTCTGGATGCTTCAATCCGGGAATTTTCTAGGTCACTACTTTCACGTCTTTGCCGGTGTGGAATTGATGTGATACGGCAATGCTACGAAGATCTGCGTTTGCGCAGTCGATTCGAAAGGGGTATTGGGGGAGAAGGCTATGTTATTGAGGCATGGGTAATAGCAATTTACACCCTGAATCGACTATCGTCCTCCACTATCACCTTTTGGAGAATATTGAACTCAGAACTGCACTCCGATGAGATGGCTAAAGTCACTGATGTTGGCATCTATGAACGGTGTTGGAGGACGATGTTCTCCCTGCTCCCGCTGTTCCAGTTTGATCCGCATGGCATTGTTGCGCAAACTGGGAAGCGGGAACACCAAGTGATCGAAAACTGGGAATTGCTGAAACGATTGGCCACTGCCTTCTTCGGGCATTACCGGTATAACGGGGATAAACCCACCATCAATGATTACTGCAGGATCATATACACCCGAACCCATCATCTGATCACGAAGTGGGGATGGATTAATCCAGAGTCGATGATTGCAACCCTGTTCAGTTTCTTCGCCAGTAATTCACTGCCTAATCTTCGAAATGAACAAGACCACGGTTCTCCCTTGTTCCTCCAACAACTCGATAAGCAACCTTCTTTAGCTACAGAGGAGTCAGACAGATGCTTCCACCTATTACTTAAGATCATTGCCGTGGGTCTCAATTCGATGAAGACTACTTCCGCCCTAAAAAAGATACGCGATTATGTCTTCCGTCTCATGCCCAATCATCGGAGGCAGTACCCAAAAGAGGAAGACCTCAGTATTGAACACCTCACGGCTTTGCGTAATCACCATGACTTGCTCTGTGTACTTTATTGGGCCTCTCCCCCAGGCTGCCGGCCCCCGGTTTCTGCTATCCGGGATCTCGTAGACCCCAGGAGTTCACATATTCAGGCCTGTGCGGTCAGTGTCCGGGCGTGGTCCTATTTGATTCGCTTTCAGTTGCATGCAGAGGAAGATATTGCGCAGCTCAAGCCACTGATGGATTGGTATGAAGATATATCAGAACAAATCCTTGCGCAGCACAATACATGTAGGCCCGAGGCTACAAAGCAATTTGACATGGAGCGAGACAAGGGCAATTATGAGATATCCAAAGCAGACCTAGAGGACAATATCCGCCGTAATCACAGGCAACTTGAAGGTTTACTGTTGGAAGCTGTAAGGGCTTTGTGTACAGCAATGGCTAGTGCCAATGGCAAGGTTCTGAGTGCAATGAAGCTCCTTACCCCAGCTGCGACAGGATGCCTCTTCAGCTCATTCAATAAGATCTCCCATAAACTGGTGATGGAGGGGCTGGAGGTAGTTACCCTGTACCTTGACGCCTGTCAGCCCACAGCTGTGCCTCTTGCGCAACCAGAATTGATGCCAGAGCAAGCTAGTGAGGAGAGTCAGGACTATGGGGACTGGTCTGGGATGGAGGATTTAGTTCTTGCTGGAGAAATGAAGGCCGCCGGACAGCACATGGTCACAGTAGTCTATGAGCCATTATTGAGAATGATATCAAGTGCATTGGGTGCAGACCAGCAGCCTGCTGATATCTTGCTCCTTAAGGCTATCGATACTTGGGTGAGGGTGGCAGGGTTTCTGGTGCAGCAGGGGCTTAAAGTTTGTTCCCATTCTTCCACATTCTGACACGCATGGGAGACCCGACGCTAATGTATGATGTTGCAGACATGGGATATGTACCTGGGCAACTATAGTCGAGAAAGTTGGGCTTCATTCCGAGACACACAACAGAGTAGGAAGTTTACAGCCTATTATATGTCAAAGCTGATTGACACCTACCATGATGCTTACTCGGTGCATTTTCCCGCTCCCCCCCCTCCATAAGATCCATCTTCAAGTTGAGGCTAATTTGTATTGCAGACCAATAAATCTACATTTCTCTCACACTGGCTTCGAACGCTTGTTGAGCGCCAGGCTACATTGCAATATCAACACAATTTCACAAACGCCCTTCTCAATGCCGACCCCGAAAATCCAATTCTTCAAAACCTACCATTTGTGAGGACAGAAGCCAGTGGATACAGAATCACCTTGAGCGAGTTTCAAGACCGTCGTCTTTCACTTATTGGAAGTATGTTCACCGAGTTACCCTCAATGGTTATTCCCATACTAATACATTCATATTCAAAGCTGTACTAGCAAACATCCGTATTTCGTATGATAACGCGCCCCCAACTTCCACGAGGGCGCTCCTACGAGGGGAATATACCACCATGCTTGCATACCTCATGAACTCCATGCGTGAGAACTACCTCACCCTTCTACAGAGCTCCTGTCCCAACCCTCCCAACCCGGATACTGCAGTCGACCCTCTCCGCACCAACACCTACGTAGTCTTCGTTCAACAAGTCGTCTCCCTACTACAACAACATACCCCTGACATCCTCCCCATTGACAAATTCTTCACTGATTCCACCGCTTTCCCACTGCCCTCGGACGACCCAACATACCTCATTGGAAAACTTCGAAATTATGGGCTCAAGCTCACTCAGCCGCGTACGCATAAACAGCTTACTGCGTTCTTCCAGACAGTGTGCGACCGTGCAGCCGTAGATGGGGAGCAAGAGTACCTCGTCAACCAACTCGTGCTTGCAATGGAAGGTGAGCGGGAATACGGTGGGGATGCATTAACCCTCAGATCATTTCTAATGAGAGGGGTTTTTCCTGCATATGTCCAGTGTGCGTTCGGGCACGGGACAGCAGGATGGGTTTTAGCTATACCCATCATCCGAGCGGCTACCAGAGTGGTCGAAGGTATCAGGGCGGAGCTAGATTCCTGTGCACTTGGAGCTGTGAGGGCCGTTCTCTCAACCCTTAGCGGATGGGTTTCGGGAGTCCTCAGGGCGCTCCTGGAGGGTCTCATAGAGAAGGAAATGGCGGAGTGGGGTTGGTTCTTCCATAACCCAAACCCCGTGGGGGTGGTGCTGGTGTTAGTGGTGGAAAGTGTGATAGGGTGTTTACCTGTTTTGGATTGGCTGCTGGTGCACGCTGGGCAGGGTGATGTTGGGGATGAGACAGGAGTCGACTCGTGGCGTATGGAGGGTAAGTATATTTTGGAAACGGTGGCGATATTGGTCCGAATCATTGCCTGGATAAATGAAAATGCCTTCGACCCGCCCTCCAGCGCTACTATAGCATCTATTCGCGGTACTTGTAGAGCACTTGGTACAACCCTCACTGCCGCTCGGAACGAATTTCAACACATCCAACGTGCTTACCTAACCTCCCTTCACTCCTCACTCACTCATGAATGGCGCCATGCTTCCCCGGCGACTGATGACTTGGTGTTGTTCCAAAATGGCGCCCGTAGGGTTGTTAATCGGAAGAGCACCACTTCTTGGTCAGAAGTATTCAAGGGAGTTGAAGTGGGTGATTGGGAGACTTGTAGAGTAGTGGCTAAGAAGGTCTTTTTGGAGTTTTTGGAGACGGCTGCACGGACAGAGTTGTGGGGAGAGGTGGTAATGGAGGAGAGAAGGGATATTTGGGTCGGTGAGGCCGGGAGGTGGAAGAGGGGTAGTGCGGTGGGTGAATTATTTGTTTAGTTTAGTCGCAGCAGGATGGGATGGTAGGTACTGCTATTATACAGTATGTATTGGGGACTTGTAGATCTATGGCGCCTTGGTTTTTTTCTCACTCTTGAATTCACTTTTTTTTTTTTTTTTAATATACTAAGTATACTTGAGATGGTTTTTTTTTTTTTTTTGCGGGGGGTTTT
>Ga0307514_10003360_pt1 | contig 15456 bp, 21 predicted proteins | sample 16_EM_MG_FD_203088 | JGI IMG/M metagenome (GOLD analysis project Ga0307514, IMG submission 203088) | Populus trichocarpa ectomycorrhiza microbial communities from riparian zone in the Pacific Northwest, United States - 16_EM | ecosystem: Host-associated > Plants > Roots > Unclassified | place...
GTTTATCACATTCGACTTCCATGCGTGCCGGTACGGTTCTATCTGAGGCGTAAACCGTTAGTCAAAAGTTGAACCGTCGTTCACCTGACGGGGTTCCCCAGTCGGTCGAAGATTGGATTAATCAGATTGGCCACCAATATCTGGTTTATCGCTAGACAGATAATTGACACGTCTGAGAAGGGAGGTTGGCAGGGGGTGGCAGCACGTTATAAGCGCGCTTTCGGTTTTGTCGGGGCAAGCTTGTAAGCGAGAACCGGAGCTGAGTCTGAAGGATACTAACCCAGTAGGTGACGTAATGTTGCCCTGTAATCCGTGACAGAAGAACCGACGGCGGGTCGGATTCAAAATATTCACAACTGGCAGGTCGCTGCCCTAGACGTCTCCGTTGGTGTGATATGTTGCTGGATGGTCCGGGAGGCAAAATACGTAGATTAGAAAAACAGACATTTTCCAGCCTGCCCAGGAGAACCCACCGGAACTGGCACTTGTCTGGCAGATCCCTCGTCATCCAACTCCACCGAACACCTATGAACTGGGAAACGATTACAGGTGGATGAAAACCTATGCAGTGCTTACTATGGGCCGGATATTCGCACGCTGAAGGGGTCATCCTTCTCCAGAGGCTTGAACACAGCATTACTCGCTCGCGTGAGGCACGAAGACATGGGAGCATTTTTATGAACATGACGTAGCCGAAGAACCGGAGTTATCTGGCTGCGGTAATCGTCTTCGGTTTGTGGTTCCCGCTCCTGGTCACACGATCCTTTCTTTCTTGCTCCCCAACCACCATTATCGTAACCCACCACCTCTCGGACCACTCAGCAAACATGATTATGCCTCAGCATAGGTCCAGCATCTCCTCGCTCGGATCTGCCGACTCTTCCATGTCAAGTTCAAGTTCCTCTATCCCTTTCGCCGCAAGCGACTGCGAACCGGTCACTCCACTCGAAGGCTTGTGCCACGTCGAAGGTCGTCTAGAAGCCAGGTAAGATAACATTGGTAGTCTAACCCATGTTCCGTTTCGGTATTCTGAATGGTCCGTGGCGTTGTGGCTAGCACATTGTGCGGGCGTTCAGATTGTGCTTGATGGAGGCTCTTGTCCTGATCTTGGCGCTTAAGCTTACTCATTTCTCTTCTTCGCAGAAAGTACAAATCTCCGTCATTTGCTAGCAATCTCCTTCGGATCCTCACTGCAATGAATGTTCCCACCTGGTGCAACCGTGCCATTTCGGCGACCGACATCAGAGTCAACAAGGTCTCTGGGGCGTTGACCAACGCCGTGTTCTTCATTTCTTGCCCCTCTGTCCCTGGAACCTTCACTCTTCTCCTTCGAATCTATGGACCATCATCCGGTGGCCTCATATCTCGTAGTCGCGAGCTAGAGATCCTCCATATTTTGTCGTCCGACTACAAAATTGGCCCTTTGATCTTTGGAACGTTCGATAATGGTCGTATAGAACAGCATTTTGACTCTGTTGCTCTCACTGCCGCCGATATTCGTGATCCAGAGATCAGCCGCTGGATAGCGGTGAGAATGGCAGAACTCCATAAGGTCGACGTCGATGACGTAGTAGGTCCATCGTCTTCGGGGCATGAAGATTCGGTCACCAAGAACGTGCAGAATTGGTTGCCCCACGCTCGGGAAGTTCTTTCTCTTCCAGCAATACCACCATCCTTCTCCCGAATCTTCGATATCGACTCCTTTGTCAACCAATGGGAGAAATACCTGCGCCATATTTCGTTCATTGAAGCGAAGGAAGGCCCCAGCAGGCGAGTGCTGGCACATAATGACGCGCAGTACGGGAACCTGTTGCAGATGAACCCTCATCCGCGGAACCCCAAGGGTCATCGTCAGGTATTATCGAGCTAACGTTCATTCCACGTTAAGTTAACCCGTCTGTTGTTTCCAGATAATCGTCGTTGATTTCGAGTACGCGGGCCCAAATCCAGCTGCGTTCGATATCGCGAATCACTTCATTGAGTGGGCTGCGAATTATCATGGGCCCACGCCCCACCTCCTCGATCTGTCCCTTTATCCGACTCTCGGTCAAAGGCGTAACTTTTATAAATCATACATCACGCATGCGAATCCTTCAATTTCCGAAGCTGAGAGGGAGGAGATGATGGCCGTCCTCGAGAGACAAGTTCAAATGTGGAGCCCAGCGTCCCATGGGATGTGGACTATCTGGGGTATTGTCCAGGCCAGGGATACCCTAGAAGTTGACGACGGTGGAGAACCTGAATTTGATTACCTTGGTTATGCCCGGTGCAGGTTCGAAGGGTTCCAGCGGGGTCTTAAGGACCTCGACCTTTCCGTCTAGAGCACAGATTTTTTTCTTGAACGAAGGGTTGGTGGAACTATTCAACGAACCTCTTTCTTGGTGCATGCCGTCCATCTTTATTGTCGATATCAGGTTGCCTATCCTTAGTGTATCATGTAATTCAGTTCGGTTTTTCTTATGGAATGTCCCCTTTATGCGTACGGTGTAGTGTCGCCTCGCGTTTCTATGTGATGCTCACAATCGTTCCACAACTTGGGCAGCCACGACCGGCGATCGTCACATGGAGGTTCTTTCCCATTGCCTTTTCGTCCATCACGGTATTCGACAGGGTTTAGGCTTATGAGAGCCCTCTATACAAATGGACCCCAAGTGAGCTCCTGGACGAGTTCATGGCCTTTTTGGAAGGTTCGAAGCAGTTCAGTTCGATAAGCATCGGACGCCCACACTCCATGTGCATTGATAACTAACATGGGTGGCTGTCATTGCGGCACCGAGATCATTAACACCACTACGGGTCGGATGATACCCTCCCGAAGTCTAGTAGGTGGGCCTTTGAAAGCCTCGCCCCAGTTTGCCTGGAAGAACGAGCGTGCGGTTGTGTAACCCGGCGCCGAAGACGAGAGGACCTCGTAAAAGTACCTCCTCGTGGGGCCGTTCTTTACTCTCACATCACTGCTTGAATCTCACCTTTGAGATTGCCAATTACTAGTATGCGGCGATCGGAGCCTCCTTCCTTTACATCAAAACACAACCTAGAGCCCTTTTAGACACACAAACTCGCCCGTGAGGAGGGGGCTACGCTGCCTATTTGGGTTCATCCGGATTAAGAGAGCCCAGGTTCCCGACGTAAAGGGTCTATCCGTGAGGTTCCATTGGACGGGGTGGGATCGACTGCACCTCTTGGACCCGCATTACGAGAAGCAGTTTCGACGCAATCTTATCGACGTCCCCCTATCTGTCTAGGCTGACAGGGAGAAGAGAACGGATGGAGGGGTACTTCGTCCGACGAAATTTCAATTTCGGGGTTAGCGCCGGTGAGTGGGGCACATTTTTACGTTTCTGTACTCAGGACCTTTAACACCAACCAGATATGTTGTGGTGTCTATGGTGCCGGTCACCTTGTCACCACCACTTTTGGACAATCGGCGCCTCCGGGAATTGGTGCACCTCCGATCGTCCTAGGACTATTCTAAATTGATAGAAAGACTTGTTCTAATACGTAGAAGAGTCCTACCAGACAGAATTTTATAAAACCTCCTGGTTGTCGAGTTATTTTTTTTGAGCCTTGATAAAATTGGCCACACGGGAATATTGCCTTATTTGGTATGGTATTCTCACGATAGGCGCCCGGTTCTGGGGGGCGGTGACCTCGCCCACTGCTCGTAATGACCGCAGGCCACTCGAGAAGACAAAAAATGCAGGGTTTTTTTGCAGCTTAAAGATGTATCCCCCTCAGGAGCGGCGCCGCTGACGCGGCGGAATGTATATTGACGCCCAGAGGTGTCCGTCAGCACAATTTGGCCACTGTCAGAAACTAGTGGTCACAAGGTGACCGGCACCATAGATACACCGATGGGGGGACACCACCGGTATTGCACCCCCTTATTCACTTCTCGACGAGAAGCCCGTCTAGGATTTCGTAAATCTTCCGTTTAGTTCCCCTGCCAAGTGATTCCTCATCCAAGGTACGCCGAATTCCAGTTAGAGATTCCGACGATCTATCGGTTCTCAAGGGCGTTGAAGGTCACATGAGATCTCCCTATACACGGTCCAACACCCTCCTGATCTCGAGAGCCTTGACTTTACGAGGTTCGTCCAACACCTCTTCCCTTTCTCTGCACTGCGGCTTTCCGCAATCCCTGCCGTCTGCTTCCTTGAGCCCAGATCGTGCCATCGGTAATCGTCCTATTAATCCTGTTAGCTACAGTTCCAAGGAACGCTTCACAGCGGCTGTTTTTTTTTCTTCTGGACCCATCGCTCCAAATGGGATGATCTGCGTTTGGTATGGTAATGTGTACTCTCGAGGTCTACACTGAATACTCCTCACCCTGCCCTTCTGGCGCCGGTCGCGGGCCGTGCTATTAGATTAAGGGTGCGGCGTAGTTCAGGACGCAGACCGAGTCGAGGCTGTGCGAGTAATTGGTTCGCGTTCAGGTTTAAGTCCCGGTTTGTTACTAGTGTCTTCACCGTTGTGGAAGAAAAATCTGCAGGACCTCCGGATACCGTTGGTGTACGCAAGCCGGGTTCCATAGGACTAATTCGATGCAGAACCTTCTAATCCTACCGCTTGGCTGAGACACCTCTCTAGAACGCACGACGACAAAGAAGTCTAAATGTCCCACCGGAGCCAACCCCCCTTACACGCCCATTACAATTCTGCTGGCTTAGATGTTTCCCACCCTAGCACTTGGGCAAACTAACTGCGGGCGAGGAGTTTTGATGTGCGGTTCTGGGACCGGGCCTCTATGCCAAGGAAAAAAACGGTCTGACCACCACCTGCGCCGCTCCGTTTGTTTGGTTCAGCGAGGTTTTCGCTCTCCCGTTGTCCGCTGCCACGGATAACAGTCCCCGGTGCTCTCTGTTCCGAACTACCCGACTTTGAGACCTTCCTCCTCCCCGGGACTACCACCCTTTGCGGTAGTGTAAAGATGGTTGGTTTTTACACGGCATTAATTTTTCTGTGCCCGCTTTGTTGGACCATGCTTTGTCGTCAACTGTGCACTCGCGTGTGGATATATCGATAATCATGATATCACCCAGAGCATCATTGAACACGTTGCAAATGTTGGCCTATATCTTTGGATCGCAGAAGCTGTCGGAGAGGGACTCACGCCAACCAGCGTATCTTATGCTTGGACGATGTTCCAGGCGCTTCGACTTCGCTGGCAGGGATAAATCAACAAGGCGGTCCCGAGGGCAACGGTATGAACTTGAGTGTCTATTATCGTCGACACTGAGAGTCTACTACCATGGCTCCCGCAAACGAGCGAGATGGGAACGGAGAAGGGGAAAAACGCGCATCTTACAAGCGTACTGTTCCATACTGTACTGGATCCAACCGCAGGGAACAAGGGTCCGGATGCGACATCGAGGTACAGGAGGTCAACGGTCAACACTTTTGGCTAGTACGAAAGAAACAATCCTTGGGAAGAAAAGGGGGGGATGGTAAAAGTGACGAGGGGTACGATAGAAGAGAGGAATGTGGGGAAACTCATCCCAAGGAGTTGGCAGCGAAGTGACTGATTGTATTTTCGGATTCTGTGACCCGATCTGAACGTGCAGCGTGAATGAACGTTGCAAGTGGCACCATTTCTAACGAGGAACTTACCATCATCAGTTAAGTTTCCAGGGGTAACTGGCTTGTTCGTTTCCTCGTCAATCTGCCGGAGGAGTTTTTTGCATGACTTCAGATCGGTCGTAGCCCCTAATTTGTCGAACATATCAGCAGCGCGCAAAATCTCGGACCTCGCCTCTTCAAGCCTGTGCTGTCTGTACCACAGCTTAGCCTGCTGCTTCGTCGCACGACCCAGGGTGTATATGTTCTTGACCGTGTGTGACTTAGCGCGTTCGATGCGAGCCTGTGCGTCGTCGAACCTGCCTTTGTGGAGCAACAGCCTCACCAGGTCGTGGTGAATCCAAAACAACTGGTCGGGCCAGTTGAAAGGAGAGGCTATTCCGAGAGCTGCCTCGTAATGATGAACGGCCTTCTCTGTCTCGTCCTTGGAATGATATATATAGCCAAGAAGACGATGAGATTGACAGATCCTAAATGGATTGCCTATCTCAGAAAAGAGATCCATCGCTTGGGATGCGGCTTCTTCTGCGGCGTCGAAATTGTTGGTTGATTCTAACAACGAAGCAAGGTATACAAGACAATTCGCTTGTCCCTCCCTGTTATCGAGCCGTTCGAGAATTTGTAACGCCTCCTGCACTTTCTGTATCCCTTCCTCGTAGAGGCCGAAACGCTGAGCCACATTAGATAGGAGCCTCAACGCCAGAGAAGCCGCATAGTCATTTCCCCGCTCTCTGCAGAGCTGCAAGGCATGATTAAGAAGCCTTTTGCTTTCCACATCATTTCCAACCAATCCAAACAACTGTGCAAGCTGGAACAAGCAATCTGGCTTGGAGGGATGATCATCCGGGAGTCCTTCGATCTTTGTCCCCAGAATAATGGGTCGCTGTTTGTGCCAATAGAGGTGTGCCACGAAACCCGCACAGGCATCCCAAATCTCGTCCGAGTTTGCGTCGATCGTTGTGAAAACATCGAGCAAGTACTCGACGTTCACATCCTCTGACACAATCCATCGCGTTTCTCCGTTGTCGGACTTGTTTGGATCAATCCTGACCAACATCCGGGTGAAGTATCGCTCTTTGGTCAAGCAGAGGAGCTGGGATGATTTCGGATCTTTGGGACGGAGATGATCTCGCAGCGGTGCGAGCATAGTGATGAACGAGTCGCTTCGACATGTCAGGGAGAGGACACAGAACTTGTCAAAGATGTTCGTCCCGTTGGAGATGGCAGGGAGTAACCAATCCAGGTTGTTCTCATCGACACCTTGCGGAAAGAAGGCGATAACTCCAAGAAGTGATCTAGTGTCTGGACCGAGTTCTTGGAACATCGGGGAGGAGAGGGATAACTCGATCGTCGTGGCGAGGCTCTTGCTATGTATCGTCTGCAGCATCCTCGTCCGTTGTCTTTCCCATTCTTTCACCAGTCGAGGACATGAATGGACGTAGGGATCCCAAGTCTTCGGGGTGTTCAATGCCCGCACCAGCGACCTTGGACAGTCGGCTGAGCAAGTGAGTGGACGAAGCAGGAAATTGGTCACAGCGGATAAATCGACGATTGTCACCGAAACGTTGTTTGATGCGGTCGTGATGAAGGACGATGAGAGCGATGGACGTCTTCCCGATCCCGCCAGCACCGATGAGGGCGACGGGTATCAAGTTTTCGGCCAGGCCAACGATCTTGTCGATCAATTCGTCGCGTCCAAAACAGGCTCTCGGCGGCCGGGGAGGCCATTCACCAGGTGTGCTAGATGCAATTATAAGATTTCGGATATATCGGTAGCCGGGTGTGCTAACTTAGCCTGACCCCGCGGGCAACAGTGAGCACGTATTTGGTGGCAAATGCAACACATATCACTCACCGGAATGTTCTTGTCATTACTTCCTCCTTGACCTCTCATCATGTTGCGATGGATGTCGGATACCATGATTTGGGTGCTCGTGACGTTGGTCTCAAGCTCAGAAACGATGACGCGGGTTTTCACGACATCGCGACGAATGTCGGAAACAGTTCCATGTGTGCTTCTCGGTGCCGTAGGAAGTGATTCTCCAGGTGCACTGGATACGCATGTTAGGTACCGGTCTCATCTCTAGTCGAGATCTCTGACCTTGCGTGAGTCTAGACGGTGTTAAGTAGTCACTCGGCGAAAGGTAGAATACAAATGGTACCCACCACCTGATCCTGACAACGCGCATCTTTGGGGCCTTTCGACATATTGCGACGGATGTCAGAAACAACGGTGCCGGTATTCGAGACTTCACAGCGAACACCAGAAACGGCTTCGTTTGCGTTTGTTGAGGGTACCTTCTGAAAGCGGACAGTCAGCACTGGTATTTACTCGAACGACGGAACACACGTTAAAGACTTGAAGAACCTTGCCAAGGTCCAGCTTCCAAGTCGCTATCGTCTCTTTGTCATTCCTCGCCTGGAAGCGCCGAGAGACTGCATTCCGTTTATCCCACTTGACCAGTTTCCTTTGAATATCCGCTACGGTCCTGCAGTCGAGAACATTTCAGCGGATGGCTCGGGAATGCACGTCACTAGTGAAACTCACGTCATCAATAGATTCATCGCATGGTATGCGGACCGACTGAGGTCGTCCTTTTTCTTTCCATTCATCTCCCGGTCGAGCGTCCGACAAACGTCGGCGCAAAACAACCCGAGCTCAGCGTAATCCGGCTCACCAACCATTGAGTCCTGACTGGGCGTGAACCTGGTGTGGATCGTTGTAGGAAGGCGGGAAACATACCCTTATCATCGTAAGAAGATTGTTGACGGAACCAAAAACAACCTCGGCTGCCCCTTAAGTCGTTTGGGCTCAACCTCCATGGCAGAAACTTGAGGCACCCGCGAGAGAGCTGTACGGCGTCAAGGCTGTGATGAACCCTAATAGAGATGAGCGTCCATTTTGTCACAACACGCCTCGTGCGAACGGGTCCGTTTGGTGGAGGTATGCAATCGTATTCGTGGCCGAAGCATTTGAGGATGTGACTCACGGTGCTCGATCAACACTGTCAACCTCCTCCGGTCCACTTTCAAACCCCTCATCCACTCCCTCCATTGCCCACCCCCATCTCCCCTATCGGATCGTCATCTCGGTGAACTGTTGGTCAAGAAATCTCGGGGCTCAGACCGTGCGCCAAGGAAACAACGGTCCAATACCATTTCTCACGGTGCAGCCCCGCTTTCCCTCTCTCTCCATCAACTACTTCGAACTGGCACCCGGTTCCTGGTACCCTCAGTTTTAAATTTTAACCCTCCAACTCCGAGATCTTCCCCACCTCCCGACCCACCACTCAGCCCAAGATTCACGGTTTGTCCTCCCCTTGCAACGGCTGAACGGCTCTTCCAGATATACCCGATTCACCAACAGACCTCAGAGGTTGGTGACTCAAAACCCGACTTACCCCGCACCCACTTCGACCCAAAGCCGAAATGGCGAGGAATGAGTGAGGTAAATGTGACAATGCCGAGTATCTGATTTACGATTAACACTATCATTCGAATTGCTCGTCCGCAGGTGGAGATTCGACACCGAGAAGTTACCACATCTCCCGGCCCGACAGAATCGTGATTCCTCGCGTTCCAGTTAGCCACCGAAGTCCCACAGGCCTTTGTACCGAGGACCGAACCCCCTGTTTTACAACCCACAAAGAAATGGGATTTGGACTCTCCAGCTAGCCGGTCAAACCATGAATGGGATCGTGACTCAGCTGCTGTACATCGCGGGTCCCCCCTCGTAGAGGACGTAGAGTTGCCAAACTCTGCCAGGAACAACGCGTACATCCGGCTCCTCAATCGGATCGACCCCTCGGTGAGTAACTCCCGAATTCGTCGTTTATCGTCCGAGCGGTTGACAGAGCGGGGGAGAGTTGTAGATCTCCGAGTCTTACTGTCTTCACTATGTACCGCGGGTGCGAGGCAGAGACTCGACCGGTATCGTCGGCGCTTTGGCGAACACTCCCAGGGGTGCCCTTCAGACCATCGATCGAACAAGATGACACACCTTTGATCACATGCCTCTCGGGAGCCTCGTGAATACGACTCGTATCTTCCTATCCAGATCTCGGGTCATTGGGTGGATCATAATGCAGGATCCTTCCCCCAAGGAGTTTAGCCGCATCTCCGTGATGCGCAATGACAGGGTATCGATAACGTCCCCCCAGGTTCCCTCCCCTCATATACTCCTTCCAACTGGGACCCCTTCACGAATCCTTCATCCCATGCCGAGTAGCCTCACGCTCGATCAACTTGGGTGGTCAACTCACCCCAGACCGATGCGGGTCCAAGAACTCCAGCAGTCGATCCCGCACCATGTTGGAGCAAAATTCAGCAGATATGAACGTTCGACGGTCCCGCCCCGAAAAGATATCCTTTGTCGCTGTGAACTCGTCCAATCTGCCGGCCCAAAATTTTCAGATCCATCTGCATCTCAGGTTCTGGGATATGGGGTATCTAATGCGGTGACTGGTGGAAAGGCGATTGTAAAACCCACTAGAATTGGTGTAATGATCGATCGTGTTCATGTTCGTGACGAAATATTACAGGAGTTTGGGAACGACCATCAGCATCATACGAAACCGAACTTCACACACCGCTAAGGATCCGATATCGACCAAGATGTAAAAGTAGAAAAGGACGGCATGCACCAAGAAACAGGTTGGTAAAATTCACCAAGAAACCAAGCTACTGCATAGGCAATCAAGTCCGACAACTATGCATTTGAAAAGATCCTGTCCTCTAAACAGAAAGACCGAGGTCCTCAAGACCCCGCTGGAACTCTTCGAGTCTGCACCGAGCATAACCAAGGTAATCGAATTCGGGTTCTCCATCGTCACCAGCCTCTAGGGTATCCCTGGCGCGGGCAACGCCCCAGACGCCTACAATCCCGTGGGACGCTGGACTCCACATTTTGACTTGTCTCTCGAGAACATCCATCATCTCCTCCCTCTCAGCTTCAGAAATCGAAGGATTCCCATGCGTGATGTATGCCTTATAGAAGTTGCGCCGTTGATCGAGAGTGGGGTACAGAGTCGGATCGATCTGGAAAATGGATCCGTGATAAGTCGCAGACCATTCGATGAAATGATTCGCGATATCGAACGCGACTGGATTCAGACCAGCGTACTCGAAATCAACAATGATTATCTGGACATAACAGGTAGGTTAGCTCGGTGCGGAAGGAATGTGTAGCTCAGGAGTTTCATCCTACTTGACGATGATCCTTGGGGTTCCGCGGATTAGGATTCATCCGCAACAGGTTCCCGCACCTCACATCATTATGCGCCAGCACTCGTCGGCTGGCGCCTTCCTTGGCTTCAACGAGCGAAATATGGCGCATATATTCCTCCCACTGGTTAACAAAGGAGTCGATGTTGAAGGTTCGAGGGAGGGACGATGTGATTTCTGGAAGAGAAAGAACTTCCCGAGCGTAAGGCAGACAGATCCGCATATCCCCCTCGACTGATTCATCACGCCTCAACGGTGACGGATCTTCTATGTCATCGACGTCGACCTGATGGAGTTCTGCCATCCTCGTCGCTATCCAGCGGCTGATCTCTGGATCACGAACGTCGTCGGCGGAAAGGGGAACCGAGTCAAAATATTGTTCTAGGCGACCATTGTCGAACGTTCCGTAGATCAAAGGTCCAATTTTGTACTTGGTCGACAAGACATGAAGGGTCTTTAGCTCTTGGGGGCGAGGTCGAGGAAGGAGATCGTCGGAAAATGGATCGTAGATTCGGAGAAGAAGAGTAGAGATTCCGGGGGTAGAGGGGCAAGAAACGAAGAACACGTCGTTGGTCAACGCCCCGGAGACCTTGTCGACCCTGATTTCAGTTGCCGCAATGGGACGGTTGCACCAGGTAGAAACATTCATCACAGTAATGATCCGAAGGAGACCGCTAGCGAATGACGGAGAGTTGTATTTTCTGTAAAGAAGGAACAGGAAAAAGTGTTAGCTTGAGCGCCAAGATTAGGACGTGATCAAACAATCAGAACCCCATCCCGTTCGTGTGATATACCCGCTACGACGCAATGGGCCATTCAAAAGGCCGAAAGTTGGTTTACTAGCACCATCTCACCTGGCTTCTAGACGGCCCTCGACGTGACGTAGGCCTTCGAGAGTGACAACCCCGCATTTTCTAGCGGTAAAGGGAACGGAGGGGCTTGAGTTGGACATAAGAGAGTTAATAAATCCGAGCGAAGGGATGGTGGGTCTATGCTGAGACAAAATCACGTTTTTTGAGTAGTTTGAGCGGCGGCGGGTTGGGATACTGGTGGTTGTTGGGACACAAGAGAGAACAGTGTGACCAGGAGCGGGGAACCGCTTATCTAACAAAGACGAACGTCAAAACGCCTCGTGCGAACGGCTCTCTGCGCAGTGTCACGGAAGGTCCAGCAAGTAGCGGAGCCCTATGATCGCCGCAGAACAGAACTGTGTGGTACAACGACGGGGTCGTGATCTCGTTCCAAGCCTTGCACACAATAATGATATGGCGTTGAGTGGTGGTGTGTGAGCCATTGACAAGTCAATGAATCGCGTGACTTGATGACTTTCGACCACGAACTTTGAATCATAACGGCGCGGAGCGCCAGTCCCCGGAATTTTTAGGACCGTCCAGAATCTGCCACCGGTTCACCGCAAATCTCCCACGGAACCTAACAACCAATAAACACCGTGAATGCACTGGAAAAGACAAATCGGGTAAACTTTATGTCCTCCAAGTGCATACAGGTGCGCGCTAAAAAGCCGAGAGAAAACAGCGAAGAGTGGTTCAGAGATCTTGCACGCTTTTGGGCTACGGCTCTTCGTCTCCCGATGTTCCCGGGCTCGAAGGTGCCGATCAAACACGAACAAGTAGGGGCTGACCAAGTTGCGCGTGACGATTTTGTACCTGGAAAAGTCGGAATATGAGGCAGAACAGCCTGGAGGTAATTGGAATGAACGACAGATGGACTTACAAGTTGAAGCTTACCGCAGACAGCGACCGGAATCCCGTTGAGGATCATGCATTCGTGCCCTGACACTTCGACGGTTGGACGAGGTCTCAGGAGGATCCGTGAAAACTGAGTACTGAAGTACCGACCCCGCGGTAGTGTAGCGCCAGAATAATTATGCAGGAGAAGGGCATTGTACTCCTTTGCGAAGTCAGCGGCTGGAATGCGCAGCAGGTACAATGCACGGCAGACGAGCTCAAAGACAAGCGGACAGTCAGCGCTGGTATTTACTCGAATGACGGAGCACGCGTTGAAGGCCTGAAGAGTCCACTGACCTGTTTCTTGATACATGCGGTCCTTCCGTGTTTTTACACCTTGGTCAATATTAGGTCGTCCGTTCCTAGCGGTGTGTCAGCCTCGGCTCGAACATCCCTTGATGTGTACGATGTACTAGTATCGTCTCTCGTTTCCCCGGGTCGTTTCCCAACTTCTTCGGCGTTCTCGGCGGTAGTTTCATTCAATACGAACGCGATCGATCATCACACCAATTAGGATTTACAATTGCCTTTTCACCCGTCACCGCGTTCGATGCCGTTCCAAGGCGATAAAAGTTTCTCTCGGGGCGGGACCATTGAACGTTCGAAGAGGTTCGTATCGGTGAGCCCGCGCAGCAAGCTTCACAGGTGCACTGACACTTGTCGGTGTCATCGGATTATGTATATGGTGGCCCGGCACCGGCACAGAGACCATCAACAACCGCCTCGCGAGTCTTTAGCGGCCTCATCCCACACTTACCCAGAAGAATCAGCGCGCGGCCATGTCACCTGGCGTTAAGGAAGAGAGGACCCCGTCATTGAAGTACCTTCTCATGAGGGGCCGTTCTCCATCGCCGTGATAACCTGTATCTCCCTTCAAACCAACCACCAATGTGCGGCTACCGGAGACCTTCCCGTGTTGATTTACATCGGAACGCGACCTGCCAAGCCCTCTCGGAAATCGGAAACTTCTCGTCTCATGGGGATAGGTTTTCGATTTAATTGATTTTTTCATTCGAGGTTCCGACTCGCTTGGGGCGGGATCGCTCGCGTCATAGGTAATTTACCAGGACTTCTATTGAACCAACCGTCGAGACATATATAAGGTTCGCAATTTCGAGACCTTTGCACGCCTCAGCCCCGACTCGCCATGTCTCGCATAATCGTCTCTTGTCCTACGGGTGGTGCCCCCAACCGTCTGGAAGTCCACTGTTTCATCAACAATGAGAAGTTCGCCCCACTGCACATTCAAGCCCTTCGTACGCATCCCATGATGTCTTGCTCCCCGACTGATGCTAACGTCGTTTTCAGAGGTGATACAAAACGAGGGTCAGTCCAATCCATTGCCGTATTTCCAGATTGGGCACATTCAGGCTACTCCAGGCTGGTCTTGGGGTGGTTATTGCACTCACGGCACGGTTTTATTCCCGACCTGGCATCGCCTGTGTGTCTTGCTTTTTGAAGTAAGTACAACGTGACTTGAATTTGATGGATACCCCTGAAAAGCGAATTTTTGTACAGCAAGTAATGCAAGGCCATGCTAAGGGAATCGCAGCAACGTACCGGGCTACGAACTATTTTCCACCTGCAGAAGCGAAGCGAGTCACTATCACAACTCCAGACGGCTTCCACCCCATTGGCCCATCCTTCCCAACTAGATACCGGAACCTCAATCCCCTAAGGTCTATGGTCATTCCGTGTATCACGATGTCTGGGACCCAACCCACCTTCCACCTTATCCCCATCGCTATGGAGTTGAGCGAGGCTGTCGCCACCGGCTGGTACCCCTGGAATAGAACTCAGGTCTCACGTTTCATGGCTGTAGCAACGGGAATCCACGTTCTAGACTCCTGCCGCCACGGTCAACACTACACAACTCAGCTACTCCTATCCCGACTTCAACGGCCTGATCTTTGGGGGTTCAGTGGTCGCTACCGATTCCCTTCCTATGGCACCGCCCTCTCGCACGACGCCCGCTCCCGATACCGCACCCCCCAAATGTGTATTTTACGAATGGACCACCCAGGTTGAATGCAAGAAATACCAATCTCGGCACTATCTTCTTTGGTCAAGTATCCGACGATCCGAAGGACACCAAGTCAACCTCGATTACGTCGACTCCCGCTGTGCTTTCGCGAACAGTGCCGCTCAAGAGTACGAGAACTGCCGCGACAAAGCCGATGTCCTTATCGAAGGATCCGTCCGCCTCAACCAGGCAATCACACATCACTCTGGACTACAGTCACTGGAGCCAGACGCCGTTCTACCATACCTCCTAAAACGTCCATTGGCGCGTTCTGAAGGTAAAGCACTCTCGATGAATGTATAACCTTGATGAATTCTAATTCTCTTCTGTCGCAGAGGATTTACAACCGAATCTAGTATTCCGCCCCGGATTTACCTATTCATCCCTTCTCTCTCATAGAAAGTAGCCCAGTGGTTCGCCTACATAGATACTGAGTGGTAACGAGTGTTCGAATTTCATATTTCATTAGCCGAGAAGTTCAATTTGATTTTACCTTGTACTCAATCATTGCGAGTTATTGTGCATAATGCATTCAGAAAACAGTTTTAACCATCTCATCGCACGCCGGTTGTGGGGGAAGGGGGCGAGAGCGGGGGCGAACGGGACGTCCGAAGGACGGATGTGTTAGACGCCGAGATGGCGCTTAGGCGAATGGGGCGCCATCATTTTTGTCCGTGTGGCCCGTCACACACAATTCACTTTTAGTGCTTTCCGAACGACATATTGCACCCCTCACACGGTTCCCCGCCCTTCAAACTTCGCGCGCAGCTTTTTCTCCATCGGAACCATATGAATAGATCCTATTCAACTCACCATGGCCGAGGTGGAACGTGATCGACGACGAACTAGAGCGAGAGCGCTGTGCTATACGTATACTCGACTTGG
>Ga0307514_10003361_pt1 | contig 15454 bp, 15 predicted proteins | sample 16_EM_MG_FD_203088 | JGI IMG/M metagenome (GOLD analysis project Ga0307514, IMG submission 203088) | Populus trichocarpa ectomycorrhiza microbial communities from riparian zone in the Pacific Northwest, United States - 16_EM | ecosystem: Host-associated > Plants > Roots > Unclassified | place...
TCGTGATCCTCCACCTCATGATGTTCAGCCAAGAAGGGTATCGACTGACCGATTTCTGATCCGTTCGTCCTTGGGAGAGGTCGGTACGCCGCTTGACCCTCAAAATGGAGTTGTCGGGACAACAAGCTGTATCCTCCAAAGTATGCCAAGAATAGAACCTATCATAGAAAAAGTGGGGATGAGGGAAAATTAAACTGGATATAAGTAATAGAGACACACGGGTATCCAAGATTTCCATAATGGTAATGCCCAGTTTGTGATTGGTCCGCGACCAGTGAGGATCTCCCACCATTCCATTCCAGTGCGAACCTGGAAAAAGGCGAACGAGATGATGGACACTCCGAGAACGATGTGGAGGATATTTAAAGGCGGATGTGGACGGGTGATGGGTCCTAGCCTGGCTAGTTTATTTCGGCGTTCGTGGATGTATCGCCCTAGCAATACTTGGGCATAGTAGAGAATCAAGAGAAGGATACCGTAGATCTGAAAGGGGAAAAAAGGGGCGGTGTGTCAGCTCGAGAAACCATAGATTTGTGGAAGAGAAAAAAACCTCGTGTGCATTGGCAAAGTGAGTTCTGTACGACTTTTTTGATTGCACAATGACAGGTCCAAGAGCGACGCCGAACGTGATGACGGGTCCTGCGATCAAGAAATTGGTCTTCCAGTGATACTTGAACCAACTCATCGTGAACGCCCTCGAGTACCTTGCAACGAGAGACCCAGCAGGGAGGATCACAAGGAAGCCAAGAGAGGCGAAGAACCCGTGCAGAATGATGAGTTTCTCCATGCGCGAGTAGTGCTGATTCGTGCCTTGGGTGATGGTGCCTTGCTTGTTGGGCTTTGGGTTTGGGTTTGGTTTTGGGTAATTGGACGGAGGGAGGGACGGTGAATCAGAAGATGGGGGCGAAAAGTCCTTGGTGATGTCGAGGGTTATGAATCCAACCTGGCGGTGTACTGAGAGACGTGATGAAGCACCTTGTCCTTCGGGAGGGAAAGTGGAGAAAGCGAAGATGTAGGGCTTACGAGAGTCTGTGCTGGAGAAAAGGGTGGAGTTGGCAGGGATTTGGAATGCAAACGTGGTTTCTGATGCATGAGCAGGCTTTTTTGTATGTATGGAAGTCAATCACATATACACGCTATGAGTAGACAACCACGTACCAGAAGGTGCTCAGCTTCCACAATCTTTGCCACACTTGGAGGCTCATCGACGATTTTTGGTTCTGAGTATCTCGTTGCGTAACGCTGCGACATCACCGTGGATCCATCATCTTTGTTCTTCCAAAAGATTACTGAATGAGTGTTCAGCATCCGTCCACCAAAGCCTCTAGAAACATATAGGTTACTTGCGTAATAAGTTTTGGAGAAGTGGGAAACACTCACAGTGCTACCCATCCAAAAGGACCCAGCGTAGTTCTCAATTCATCTGTAAGGAAAGGCACTTATTTCTCCTGTTACAAAAAACCATGGCAATAACTCACAAGTAATCACATTATGATCTACCGTAGCAACTACACATATTCCTTGGCTGCATGCAGCATCTCCTTTCAAATTCGAACTGGCGATACAAATAGGAATATGAAGCAACAATAAGAGGGCGATAAATGCAGAAGATATGTAGGTCATGAGAGTCTAGAGACGAAAGAGCGGCTGACGCATATTGCTGGTGGGCTGATAATGCGATCCATAGCCTCATCGTCTGGACTGTCCAAGTCACGATATTTTGTTTACATAAATACTGTTTCCTTGCGGCGATCATGTCGCTCTCAGCTTATGCTCTGAAGCGCGCCCTGTCTTCCCCGACCCGCCTTTGGATATCAAGGGATTGACGCTCAATGGAACATTTCGCAACTCATCCCAAGTTCGTTGCCCTATCCCCAGATGATTCACACTTTCCCTCCCGGAAATCATTCCATGGACAAAGACAAGTTTGAATGCTCCTAAGGTAATAACAGTCTGAGTTCGATTATCGAGGTGATATATATGGGCCGGGCTCGGTCAACAATAAGCGCCCGTCACTAGTTGCGAAATTACATGAAATGCGTTTGAAAATTCCGCTTGCCGATAATTAGGGTGCAATTGCCGAGGCATCCTCGTTTCATGGAATGGGTCTGACACTACACGGGGACTTTTCCGAGAACGGGATTTGCTGAAATACCAGAGTTGCTCTGCCAAAGAATCAATTCGAACACCACTTACAGCGCTTTTCATGAAGCTTTCGAGTCCGAATCGTTGGTCCTCTTGAACTGGCTTTTTCGCAGGGAGGCCGACCGAGTTAAAGGGACGATACTGAGAAGGAGGGGGGCCTATTGCTAGAAAATGCTGTTCCTGTTCTTCCTCTTCCAACATGAAGCGAGCGAAGCTTCTCCAATCTTTCTTTCAGAAAGCTATCCTATCTCGATGCATCTCCCGGAGCCTTACTCTGCTGACAGCGAATGACAAACTCGAGTAATGTTCGGCATCATCTGGGGCTGTCTCTCAACCACGTTTGAATTTCTGTCCATCCAAACTTCTTAAGTGGAGAATGTTTAGATTTGGTTGACTACCTCAAAGCCTGGCTTTGATATCACGGAGAGGACAAAGCCAAAGGGTATTTTCTAAGGTCGTGTGTCTTGGTTCATAGCCCGGTGCATTGCGGGAGGGGTTGGCCGTTGCTGAACTGGGAGCAAACCGTATGCGTGTTCTGGTGAAAATATATGTCAGACACAAGATTCAGTCGACGGGGTCCTGAGTTCTTATGATGGTGTGAGTGCCCACTTACATACGCAAACTTTAATTCTCTAACAGTCGTGTTGTAGAGTGCATTCTTTCAATCGGTATTCGGCTTCGAGAGGGCTTCAGCGCTTCCAGCTTGTCTGTGCCAACTCTCCTTTTCGTCTATTCCGCGTCTTAATGTCTTGCTGCTCGTCTTGCCCATGCAATCGTTGCGTCCGTCAATAGTCGCGTTGGTAGATGCAACACACGTTGAAGTATTCTACTCCGACTAAGAGATCACCTGTTGTTTGTTTGATGGTTGGCATCGTCTTTGGTGGGATCCATGGAAATTTACGTTTCCCTCACCCTCACACGCAGAGGACAGTCAGGCAGCCCGTTGACGACGAATTGACGGTCGGGTCATCCCGGAACTGATCCATTTTCAGAACAAGCCTACTTCAATTTGATTTCATCCACTACAGTATTTTGTCTATTCGAAAACCCATTCTTCCAAGGCAGAAGCATACTGGACAACGCCTTCTGGGAACCAACTGTCGGCGTAACATGTTAGACAGTAAACAAGAATCTTATTCGCCAAGACTTACAGTTTTATCTCCTTCTCAGCACTCTCTACAGAGTCCGAGCCGTGGCAGATGTTACGGCCGACAGCAAGGCAGTAGTCGCCTCGGATAGTGCCTTTTTGTGAAAAACTTGAATATCACAACGGATGATACAGATATATGCGTTCGCAACGTACCAATAGGAGATTGAAGGGGATTAGTCGCACCGAGCATGGCGCGACCAGTTTTAACGGCATCAAGGCCTTCCCAGACCATGCCAACTACTGGACCGGAAGCCATGTACTTGATCAAGCCGGGGAAGAAAGACTTTCCCTTCAGATCGGCGTAGTCTACGAGATATTTACCGCCATCAACGATAATGTGAACGCGACACGATAAGAAGTACTTACGGTTCTCGAGATGCTCTTTAGTTGAATGCACGAGCTTGAGCGCGATAAGCTTGAACCCTCGCTCCTCGAAACGTTGGATGATCTTTCCAACGAGTCCGCGTTGAACACCATCAGGCTATAAAAACTGATGTAGAAAATCTCAACAGTCGACATAGCACTCAATAATCTTACCTTGACCATGATATAAGTGCGTTCTTTGTTGTTCGTCATGGTTGCTTGTGCTTGGGGGATTGAGAAGAGGATAGAAAGAAAAAAACAATTTATATACTTTAGGTTCAAATCTCATATCTCATAAATCTAATCAAGGGTCCTGCTAAACAAAACACAAATACCATCTTCGGAAACAGCCTGTCCTCTCGTCTGAGAGAGAGAGCATACGCCATCTCATAGCCTTCTTCCTGACAGGATCTCAGGTTGCAGCATCCTGGACTCACCATTGGATCATGTTGCCAAGTTGGGGGCCATTGGCATGCAATACACTCTGAACGCGGCCTCAACTTACAGCGATCTCAAGTCGCGACTCGTCTCTGGCTCTCGGCCATGAGTTTTCTCAGAGATATAAAGATCTTGGGGTGAATTGCGTTCAGATAGTGCAGTGTGCACGAAGAAATAAGTCTGTGACAACAGGCTTGAACCACTGCATCAATAACCGCATTCAGAGTTGGGCACCGCGCTCCCCGCCCATCCCCCAAACCTTTCTCGACATTGCGAACCTAATTGAATACAACAGGAAGATTTGTATTAGCCAACGTATGCTTTTTCACGAGTCACTCACATGTTTGTTGATTTCTTGTTCTCATGTTACATTTGGCGGCGCTACGAAGAATGATATTGGAACTTGGAAGAGGCGCCGTGTATGAGGTTGCTGTCATTGAAGATAATGCAGGAACTGGTATGTATTTTTTACTCAAATGTGGTTACAGCCAGCCATGAATGCAGTTCTTACTGCACGCCTCCACTGATCCGTAGCTCAAACATTGTAAGTTGAAACTCACTTACCAAGTGGTAATACGCTCTGACAATCTCCAATTAGACACACAACCCGCTTTGTGGCGATGGACACACCCGCCCGTTTAAGATCGTACCACTTATTCACGGGGATCCCGTACATTCACCTGTACGTTCCATTTAGGTTTCTCTTAGCTTGCGCCATTAGCCAGGAGTGCCCGCTCTTCCCCCTTGACGAACGTAAGGGTTATCTTTAACCTGACCGGATCCGAAGCAACTTCGTAATCTCCATGGGTATCAGATACCAGTCCCGAACCTCATTATTGACCGAAAAAATCTAATCGGATAGAGATCGGTTGTACAGCCGAATTCTGATTCTATACAGCATATGATTTTCTCTGCAACTATCGTATTAGCATATACAACTTCATGAGAGTCTAGCGACGGTTCCAGCAGCCGAATTCACCTCATATCTATTTTCACTACGAGCGTATCTAATAAATTCAAATGGAAAATTTTACCAAGGTGAGTCATGGAGGTCCTGCGAATTTAAAAGCACCGCTTGCCGTGTTGAGATCTGACATGCCGACAAACTCCGATTGAAGACACGAACGGCGAATTTTCCCTTGCAAGCTACAAGCCTTTACAAATGTTCAGCCCTCTAGGTCTATCCTTCGCTCCTTATGTTCGGTCGTCAAAGACTCTCTCAAAATGGATCACTCCATTTGCTCACTGGTACGCCAATGCCGCTGGTTGGAGGAAGTTGGGCTTCAAATACGACGACCTCCGTACGTGGATATACATGCCTCTATTCTGACTTAGTCCCCCCTTGTTCACAACGGATAACAGTACAAGAGGAATCTCCCCAAGTGCAACGGGTGTGTACTCTCAAATTTAAATTCAATTTATATACAACTTTTCACTATATTTTATTTTACCAGGCTTTGAATCGTTTGACACCAGGGGAACTTTACGATCGTTCTTACCGCTTGAAACGCGCTTCTCAGGCAAGCGTCCTTCACGCGCCTTTGCCCAAGGAACATTGGACAAAAGCTGAGGATGTATGTCATGTCGATTCTCTCATTTCTTTACTTTTGTTCACCACACTGTCAATAGGACGTTAGGTACCTCGTTCCTCATGTCGAGGGCGTCTTGATAGAAGAATCAGAGAGGGCGAAGTGGGATACCATGATTGTAGAACGAAAATAAGCATTTAACTTTGTGTTTATTTCTTTAATTCTATGCCACCAAGTCCTAAAGTTGAATTTATTCCTTTCTGTCTACGACATGGTGGATTCTATGCCTGACATTCTTCGCTAACGAAACGATATCTTACAACTGAATAGCCTTCACAAGTGGTGATACAATTTCGCCTCCTTTCTTCTTGTAGAACTCGACAACCTTCTTTCCAACAGCAGCGATATCTGTGTATGTTGCCATTTGTCAGCCATCCAAATGCCAAAAGTCAGAAAGCACGCACTTGAACCAGTGATTCCAAACTTCTCGTAAACCTTCTGGTATGGCCCAGAAGCGCCCCAGGCCTTCAGACCATATTGCTATGGGGAGGATTAGCTTGTCGTTTCATACATTGTTCGAATGTTTGGACATACCTCATGACTATACTTCTGCCAACCAGCGGTCTATAGAATCAATTAGCATCTTGCTCTCACCCTCTAAATTCGGACTCACGGAAAGAGCTTCCAGCGAAAGAATCGGCGCACCGCTTCTCAATACACTGAGGCGATATGGCTCGTCCTGTTGGTCAAACACCAACCAACAAGGCAGGCTGACAATTCTCGCCTTAATGCCCTCATTCCTGAGCTTGCTCGCTGCCTCAAGCGCAATCGCAACCTCACTACCGGTGCTGACAATCGTGAGGTCTTCGTCAGATTCTTCATGGAGCACGTAACCACCCCGAATAGCGTTTTCGATCGTGGAACCCTCCAGGTTGGGCAGATTCTGACGCGAAAGAGAAAGGACAGACGGCGTCGTCCTTACTTGTACGGCCCACAAGTAGGCTGCAGAAGTTTCGTTACCATCTGCGGGACGCCAGAACGCAAGGTTAGGAGTTGCACGGAGCACAATGGCCGTCTCGATCGGTTGATGTGTGGGACCATCTTCGCCGAGGCCAATGGAGTCATGGGTAGCTGAGATAAGCTGAGTAAATAACTCTTCATTGAGAGCAAATGCCCGTCGACTTACCGACCCAGATAACTTGATGTCCGCTAAGGGCCGACAGCCTCACTGCACCAGAGGCATAGGACACAAAGTTCTGCAGATGTCAATTTTTCTTATAACATAGAACATTTCCAATACGTACCAGGAAAGTGGAAACTAGAGGAATGATACCACCATATGCCGCCAATCCATTGGCAATAGCACCCATTCCATGTTCACGCACACCGTAGCGAATATACGTCCCAGCATAATTCCCCAATCCCGTGCTCGGCGGTTGAAAATCCACTGTACCCTTCACCCTGGTCAAATTACTGCCCGTCAAATCTGCCGATCCACTCAAGAGCTCTGGCAGAACGGGCGTGATCGCTGTCAGGACGATTTCCGACAGCTTTCGAGAAGCTTGCGCAGCGTCCGTGGGTTTGTACAGCGGCAGACTCTTTTCCCAATCATTGGGAAGCGCGCCAGAGATGCGCCGTGTGAGCTCGGCGTGTTCCTTTGGATATTGTTGAGAGTATTGGTCCAAGAGATTGTTCCACTCTGCTTCGAGCGCTGCTCCGCGCCTTCCAAATTCAGAATACAGGTCATAGGTCTCTTTTGGCACAGCGAACTTTTCATCGGGGTTGAAGCCGAACTTAGTTTTCAAGCTCTGAATATCGTCAGGCTTGAGAGCTAATTACGGTGTTCAGACGGTGGTATTGTAGATGTGAAAACGCTTACGAGAACCGTGAACGCCGTGGGACCCCTGTTGTTTCGAACCGTATCCGATGGTAGTCCGAAGGCGAATGATGGTTGGTTTGTTCTTCTTCTTGCGTGCCTCAGCGATAGCCTTGTGAATAGCTTCGTAATCACTTTGACGACCGATGAGCTTGCCAGGTTGATCATTGATCACACCAGTAACTCACATATCTCCATTGTCAACATGAAGAACTTGCCAGCCGTACGCGAGGAACCGTTGTTCAACATTTTCAGTAAATGCGATGGCAGTATCTCCGTCAATTGAGATGTCTTGATAAAGTATGTGTTAGTAATTTAATTTTGCCGATTGCTAGCCTTACGATTGTCGTCGTAGATCTGGTAGTTTTCAATCAGGTCGTGCTCTCATTCTCTCAAAGGGTTGAACTTACAACGATCAAATTCCCCAGCTGAAGATGACCACCCAGAGACGCAGCCTCACTAGCAACACCCTCCATAAGGCACCCATCGCCAGTGAAAACTAAAAAAAAATCAGTATCAGGAAAGATATATCTATGTCGATAGCAAAGTAGAGGTACCGTAAGTGTAGTTGTTGATAAGATCAAAACCATCTTTGTTGAACACTGCAGCAAGGTGAGCCTGTGCGATAGCCAGTCCGACGCCGTTTGCGAAGCCTTGACCGAGTGGACCCGTTGTAACTTCAATACCTGATACAGAATACGTGAACTATATGACATCAAAGCAAAGAGGCAGCAAAGTTACCATCAGTGTGGCCAGCTTCAGGATGACCGGGCGTTTTAGAGTCAACTTGACGGAAAGCTTTCAGATCGTCTAAAGTCAATTCGTAGCCCAACAGATGAAGAAGGACATATTGCAGCGCGCATCTAACTTAAGATGTTAGCGATCATGTAGGGGAGAATCGCTATCACGTTGGCAAAAAAAGTTAGGCTTACGCGTGTCTGTAGGAGAAAAACGTGAAAGGGTGTTACTAAAAAGGATTTTCAAAAACAAACCCGTTCGAAAGGACAAATCGATCGCGATTGAACCATTTTGAGTTCTTTGGGTTGGCGTTCAAGAAGCTGATCATGTCAAAAGAGCGCTGATAAGTATTTAAACATTTCTTGAAATCATACACTTATACCGAGAGAACAATATATGAGCCGCTGGAGCCAACCCCATAGGTGCACCTGAAAATCTGTTTGTAGTGAGACCATCCGCTTGAATTTGTAAATACCATACCTGGATGTCCAGAGTTTGCTTTGCCGACGGTATCGACAGCCAGTGTACGAATAGTGGCGATAGCCACATCGTCAGCTGGAGTATGATTGTAGATAGACATAGCGATTCGAGGTGTTTGGGGAAAAGAAAGAATCTCCAGCAAGGTGAAGAGACCACATTTATCTAATCTTGGATAAACGTCGGTCCGGTATAACCGTGCCGACAGATTTTGTTTTTACTCCGCTTTTGAACGTTTGAACATCGAGCTATGCATGCACAGTTGTCGGACCAGAAGGCCCTAGGTATGTTCAATAACCTGTTTTTCGTATTCAGAGCTAAAAACTACCGGTAGCATGTAAAGACTTAATCGAAGCTTTGGAGGAATGTCACGCAAGGGGCTGGGCAAAATTCCTTGGACTCTGCAATAATCAGAAAAACCAGCTGAACAAGTGCTTGCGTTCAGAGGCATGTCTTTCTTTTGGAAATTCAGTGAAACTATACAATTCTGAGTCGTTTCGCAGCGCGAAGCCAGAACAGTTAAAAACAGGGAAAAGTCCAAGGAACTACGGGCTAAAACCGAAAAGGCTCTAACTGACTTCCGCGCTTTGTAGACTGGTGCAATTTATCCATTCAAACACCTATATGCCTTTTAATTTCTTATATCTTTGCCGAGTACGCTTCACCATGCGTGATGACCACCGGTTACGAGGATGCTTTCAACTGTCAATTTTTCTTCTCTCGAAATTCAAACTAAAATTCACTTACTCGCTCCCCGTACAAAAACTCGAAGCATCACTTGCCAACCAAGTGACCACTCCACGGAGCTCATCCGGTCGACCTAGTCGTCCCATCGGGTTCAACTTGGACCATTTCTCGAGTAATTCAGGTTGTTTGTCAAGATACGCTGCCGTCATCCTGCCCACAACTTTTGTTCAATACACAATGCTATGCGCCAACAAACAAGAACTCACGCGGTGTAAATGTGCCCAGGGGATAACGAATTTACGCGAATCTTCTCCGCGCCCAACTCGCAAGCCATGCTACGTGCCATTTGAAGGACAGCAGATTTGCTCGTGTTATACGGGACCCAAGCATGATCCTTGATTCATCGTGTTATTTCAGTGTCAAGACACTCCTTGTACCACACTTACTTTGTTAGTGATACTTCCCGACATAGACGCAATGAGAATAATACTGCCGCCGTTCCCGAATTTTCTCATTTGTTGACCAGCCCCTTGTGCGGTATAGAGCACTCCATTCGTGTTGACATCCAGGACCTCTTCAAACTCTTCTGCAGGATAAGTCAAACAGTCCCGATGCGGCTTGAGAATGCCAGCGGCCGCAACGCAAACATCCATCCTTTTCTCTTTTTCAGCGATCTTTTCCGATATTTCCCAGACTGCTTTTTGATTCCTCACGTCAACGTGGACGTATTCCATCCTCGACCCATTCTTGAGATTCTTCACGAAGCTGCTTGTCTTGGCCCATTCATCCGAAGGTTTCTTAGGGAGGTCTAAGCAATATATTGCGCGAGCACCTGCTTCGCACAACGCAAGTGCCATTTCTAATCCGAGGCCCCTATTGCCGCCAGAAACGATGCCAACTCTATCGGTGAGCGCGAACTCGGAGAAAATCTTGGGCTTAGGCTTAAAGGAGGGGTCTTTTGCTGCTTCAAGCGCCGCCCTTACGCCTGTGGGTGCAGGGGATTGCGTTTCATAGGATCGCTTGCTTGCTTTTGTCTCGCTGAACGACCTTGCATTACGTGCCTGGAAGACGTATGCCGAGGCAGATCTAATTTGAGGACCCAAATTCATCCTTGTAACACGAATTGAAGTCATTGAGAGGGAAAGCATCATGATGAGTACCAGAAGTCGCTTCCTGGAAGCTCTTATTATCCGTTGCTCAGCTGACATGTTTGTCATAGACGCTCTTTAGACGGAGAACTTGCTTTACCCTTCAGGTTTTTTACGTGTTATACATATTGCACTGTATACCATCGCGTTTGCCATGTTCTTGGTGGCCGATCATCGACAGGTTGAAACGTTTTATGATTTTGAAAGTACTATGATCGATGGTAGAAGAGAACTAAATACTGTGGAGAAGGCGGTAAACATGGAGTGGTGTAGTGGTGGTAAGGTGCCTGATACGACCTGAGGCAAAATAATAAGTGTACTAGAAATTAAATACAACAACAGCATATATCAAAGTGCATAAGAAAATTACTAGGAGTGTTAAAAAATACGATACATTACAACTTATCATCCCCGGGCGAATTTGCAAATGAAATCATGCCTTTGGAGTGGAAATTAGCCATGGGGTTATCTTGGCATTCAACTTTCTGAGGAACGAAGTTCCGAAGCGAGTTGGGAGGTTTTCTCCATTCCATTGGTCAACCAGTCGGACAATCTTCTCGTTCTCATCCAAGTCGACAACGATGATCGACTTGATAGCCTTGGAAAAATGAGAATGTCAATACACACTGGCATGGAATACTCTAAACTGCGAAAGCGAACCTTCTTTTGCTTCAGGAATCGAAAAGTATACTCCTGCTCTTGAAAATAAATCAACCTATTGGGATTATCGGTTGACGACATAACACGTTGTGTGAGTTGCTCGGAATGGGAAAATAGTTTGGGCTGAAAATAGCAGATGTCAGGCATAACTTTCAGGCCATCGGAACCCTAATGGACCCACCAGGGCAAACCACTGTAAAGGTTGTTGTTAGCCGGTTTAAATCACGATCAACACCAGAATTTCACCTGAGCGGCATATTCCTTATAGCCTTTACACTTACAGAAGGGATCCTAGAAGCACTGAGTCAGTAAGGTTGTTATTGCATCACATAAATCATCGGCGTACCTCAAACTCCGCATCCTGGTTCCATGACCTTTCAAAAATCTCCATTGTTGGTCGACAGCAATACAATTCCGTCAGATCGTCCAATACCCTCCGGTGATCATGACTGAGCTCAGTATGGTGATGAGAGCTGCTCCTTCGGTGCTTCATACTCGAACCACCATCAACTTTGATACCTGCATAATGCGCTCCGCCCGCAGCAGACTCAACGAGCGCAGGCATCGGGATCGAGCTAGGAAGTATGGACGAGTGATAAGTCTGAGTCGGAAGTGGCGAGGTTGAGCCTGATATCGGGCTTCTGGGATACTCTGGCGAACCAGAAACAGAACGACGGTGGCGACTGTTGGACATTGTGGTCAACGATATGATATAGCTCGGCTTTAAACTTGCATGACGTCTGTTTATAGATAAAAGGCTCCAGTCAATGTCACAGTCACAGCTTACTTGCTAACTGAAGGAACGGTTTGATAAAAGTACAGCAAGATTAATACAAGCTGATATGGCAGTGAACCGATGAAAGTAACGCAACATGCCCCTCCAATACATCGTGATTAATTTACTGCCCATTTGCTCCTTGCCATAATCCATAGGTTTTTCCAGGCGTCGTTTGCCAAAGACGGATGGTACCTAGCAAAAGTTAGTCATCTTGTCACGCCCAAAGAAATAATTTATACCATCCTCTGGTGAAAATAAAAGGTAAAACGGTCAGTATATACAAGGGATGTGTAAATTAGTTATATGCTCACCACTACCACTTGCGTACATCTCCCCATCAGGACTGAACTCTACACAATGAACGGGACCGTGATGACCCTTGAGAACTTCTCGTTCCTCTCCGTCAATTCCATGGACACGAACCCATTCATCTGTTGTACTTCCTGTCACGAAGCGATCCCGTAGAATCGGATGAATCGACGCCGACGACGGGGAATATGGAAGCGTCAAATTGAGCATATTCTGACTGTTATTTGGCAACGCAGGGATGAATGCAGCTGTGTTTCCTGAAGCCACGACTAATAGTTGTGTCTCCTGGGATAGTTCCATAGAAGTAATTGGGTTAGGGAATGCAAGAGCTGTTGCTAATTTCCGTGTACGCAGATCCCACCACCTTGGAGGTATATCATGAAAGAGGAACCTGTAGATACGCAAAAATTACTGACTTGATTCGCCCATCATCACCAGCAGAGACACCTGTGTGGCCGTTAACAAACGCGACGCTCTTTATGTTACCCTCATGGGATAAAGAAGCAGAATCATAAAAAAACTGAGGCTCTGCGTCTGGCCGATGAAGATCGAACATCCGAACTTTCTTCTCCTGACCACCCGTTAGAAGGTGTGTCTTACCAGGGGAAAGGGCTACACTGCGAACGATGTGATTATGTGGGAAGGACTCAAGGCAGTCGCCAGAATACGTGTCCCAGACTTTCCTACAACAACAAATCAGCAAACGTAGAACAATACAAAATAATAAACCAACTACGCAGTAAAGTCGGCGCTGCCTGATGCTGCTCGAGAACCGTCAAGTGAAAGTTTACTACTCCACACGGCCCCTTTATGACCTAAAAAGGTGCCAATCCAATCTCCGGTCCATTCTCGCAACATAGGACTTCCGTCTTTACAGCTAGAAATTAAAAGAAATGTGCCATCCTCTTGAATCGGAGAAAAAGAAAGATGCGTGATAGGTCGAGTGTGGCCAGGTGCCACAAGAGGAGTTGACTTCAATTGGGCTGACATTAAATCGTGACGGTTGTTGAAAATATTATGAAGAAAAGAGACTGATGGACAGGCGCGCCGCGCACTGGCTTCGGAGGGCAAAATGGAAGTCGTGAAAAAGGACGCAGGTGAACAAGTTGTTCTGGTTGGAATTGCCACGGTAGCACGATCACAGTCACAGCCAAGGCGTTACAGATGTAACTACTCTCATGGTGGTCTTCGTACCAGACAATTGCTATGAATTTGTAACTGCGAGAATTGCTTCATACCCATCCATGCTCTCATTCAGAGTCAATTACGTCGTTCTCTCCAACAATTTCTCCAGGTAAATCTTCCAGCCTGCACTTCACAATTGCTTTTGTGCGCCAATCGACCTGATCGCGACCCATCCATTCTTGTTTTATGCCTCGCACAATACGAGCCACATTGCCGTCCACTATTCGCTCTTCGACTATGAATGGGTGCAACATCGCAGAGTTTTTATGATCGATTCCTAACTGGACCCAACTGCATCGTTCAAGTTGTGTGCAGGCGGAGACAACGTCCTGAGTTGTCGTGAGACGCCGTCCGTAGCAACGAAGATACCAAGCATAATCGCTATCAGCTGTGACGGAGTCGTCGGCACTCTCTTCGAAGTCCGAGGACAATGTCAAGTCCTTCAGGTTCTCGTTTTTGGAGAGCAAGTTGATATGGGTGTCCTGCCAAAGATATCAGTATCCAAAAATTTAAATGCAGGATGGATAAACTACCTTCCATAAAATCGAGTGATCAGTGAAAAGATTTTCCCAAACGATGGTGAGCTTGGTGAGATACGGGAATATTTCTGGGATGGTATGGAGGATACTTTCATCGTTGCTTTGCAGAGTATACTCAAACACTCGCAGAGTATGTCCGGCGGATTTCAACAGTCGTAGGTCAAAATCAGGAGACTGCTCCTCTGGCGTGTATTCGATCTTGAGATCAACTAGCGTGGTGAGCGAAGGTCGAATGAATTCGTATAAATGAGCACAAGAGCTGCCCAGTGCGTCGGAACTGTCGTTCAGATTCCAGATGATAGCAAGGCTCTCGAGACCAGAAAGGCCGGCAGCAGGTGGCCCTTCCACTGGTCCATGGAAGCCCGTGTCAAATAAGAAATCACGAAGGGGAGCATGCTTGAGCGAGGCAATTAATAGAGAGAACTCTACTGGCCGAAAAAAGTGTCCATTTTGATGATAGTGTAAAGAATGCAATTTTGGAAGGCTTTCCAGGAATTCAAAGACCACATTACTATTGTGTCCCTCTCGGATGGTCATAACCCTAGACTTCAGGTCGAGTTTCCTACAGTAATAAATACATTATGAACATAATGGATCATCCAAAAAGCAGGCGAACCTGATGACATCTTTTATATCTTTTCTTGCCTGGTGAACGTCGCGTATCTTAGAAGATAAGTCAAAACTTGTGAACCGCAAACATCTAAAAATAAATTCAAGGGCAAGCTTTCGAAAAGACCGAGATGCTAGAGAGAAAGTTTGTTGGTCTTCAGGAGAAAGTAGTTTCACAATTTCTCTGAGAATTTCAACAGGAAGTGGGGGTTCTTGAGACGTAGTGTGTGGTGACATGGTGGTCGTGAGTAGAGATGGTCTGAATTCAGTGAAACGCACGGCTTGTACAACATAAATATGATTGATGATGAACTAGAGTCTAGAAATCAGCGCCCGGCGCCCATGATGATGGGCGTGTTGATGCAAGCGGATGTCATGTATACTTGAAATCTCCGGGCCGCTTTTCCGATGGTACTTCCTCTGTCCACGTCCACTTGCCATTTCTCAAGAAACCGTTGTATTCGATATCTAATTTCATTTTGTTCCATATACATTGCAGGATACTATAATGCACTTAGCTGTTTTCCTTTACCATCCTGGCTGCCTTCACACTTTCCTTGTCAAACCGCAAAGTTGCCAATCTGCCGTCCGCCCTTACCAGCTTTTAAAACTCTAGGCCAGGTTCATCCGAACCCTTATAGTGACCCTCACATCCGGAGAGCTGCTACGAAGCTCGAAGCTTGGCTTAAAAACCTTATTATGTTGATAGCGTTTCAGTGGCAGTCGTAACCCCAGATGGTCCTGTGTTTTCGAAGGGGTACGGCGCGCGGCGTGCAAACGAGACGGGTCCAGGACGAGGAGAAGTTGATGAGAATACGATTTA
>Ga0307514_10003362_pt1 | contig 15454 bp, 15 predicted proteins | sample 16_EM_MG_FD_203088 | JGI IMG/M metagenome (GOLD analysis project Ga0307514, IMG submission 203088) | Populus trichocarpa ectomycorrhiza microbial communities from riparian zone in the Pacific Northwest, United States - 16_EM | ecosystem: Host-associated > Plants > Roots > Unclassified | place...
TCACCCCCCTCACCCCCACCATCTACCTTTGTCTCCTTCCCTACATGGAAATAAATTATATGATCTAAGCTCACAATCATCCTCAAGTTCTCCCCCCCTGCCGTGCTATTAACCATGACAACCGTGCCAATAAACCAGTTATCCGTAAAAAACGCCAATGCCGCAAGCTGTACATGCGGAATTCCACTCTTTACTTCTGGGAGCAGGGGCTTTCTCGCGCGTACCCAGTAGCGCAGTTTTCGCTCAGAGTAAGGCTGGGAAGCGGGGTATGTATATGGTGGCAGTCTGCGCCACTCAAAGGGGTCTGTCTCGGCACGGAATTTGCGGCGGACGACAGATGCAGAGATTGTCGAGAGGGTCCTCTCGTCTATGGGGATAGTTGGGTCGGAGGGATTTTGGGCTTTTTTGAGAGAGATGGTGGCGCGGAGGTTTGTGCAGAGTTCTTCACCCTTTTTGAGCTTTTCCTCTTGACTCAGGACTTCGCTCGGTTTGGGTACATTCGGCATCTGCATTTGCCATTCTATGACTGCGCCGGACTCTTTCCGGCTGGGGGCAACGGGTTTTTGGAAGGATGCAATGAGCCCAAAAACCACCTCCCCCCGCTGCAGTGCCTTGACATGCCTGGTTGCAAAGCTCCTCCCCGTACGCACATTCACGACTTTGAACGTAACTGGGATGCTGATGTCGCCGGCGAGCACAAAGTACGCGTGGATACTGTGGAGCCAAAAGTTCTCTGTGACGGTAGATGCGGCAGCGATGATCGATTGCCCGATGATTTGGCCCCCGAAGATCCGCTTCCGCCCGGCGTGAGGGTTGGTGTTGGTGAAGGTCGTAGGCGTGATGGGGGTGACTTGGAGGTAGCGCTCGATGAGAGAGAGGGAGGAGGGGTCGACGCTTCCCTCGTCCTTGACGCGAGGTCCCTCGGGGCCGCGGAGCATGCTGGGTGGTAGGTATTATTGCAATCGAAGCCCTTTTTTGCGCTAGGTATATGTAATTCACAAACTCAACCGACTACATATATATCCAACCTCAATAAGTGGAATAGATTAACATCCCTATTTAAACCCCCCATTGCAGCACTGTCCAAGTACCTCGGCTCCGAGCATCATGCAACCTGCATCGGTGCCGGCCGAATGCACATTCCGATGATCTGACTGGCCTGGGGATTTTGCTGGTAGGGATATAAAGCTGACGGGAGCTGAGAATGCCACGGATATAAACAAGCTGATAGGTAGTGCTCGTGTTGAAACTCTACTGTACTGTAGATACTTGTGCCAAGCCCCTGATCATGACATAAAACGCTACTCCAATCACTCTCCCCACTCAATCTTCGCAGCAACCCAAAACTGCACTCAATACTCATAGCTCAACATACTCCTCTCATCCTGACACCCAACCCCCTCTTCCCAATCCTAAACCCACACGCCTCCACCACCCCCAACACTTCCTCCCACCTCAATCCCATCCCCACTTTCACTTCCCTTATTCCCTGCACCACGTTTAGACATCTCCCTCCTCTTCCAGTGCCACAGCAACGACCCCAAATTTACCCATACCCAGCCTTTCCTAATTACCTGATAAATCGTCTCCACATACGCGATCACATTCGGTACCATATCAACAAAGAATACAGTGCACAGTGCATCGCACTGCAAAAAGTCGCCGGTGATCATGCTGAATCTGGTCGTAGGGAGGGAGTATAGGGTAGAGAGAGGGGTGGTGGTGGTAGTAGGGGAGGGGCGGGGGGTAAGGATTCCGAGGATTGGTAGAGGTATGGTTTATTAGCAGGTGTCCCGGGTGGACATCCAGGGTTTGCGCTGAGCGGAGGTGGTTTTGGCGGGTGAGGTGATGCGAGAATGAGTGGATAAAGGGGTGGATAGTGAATTCGTTTACTTCCAACGTACTGCACCACTCCCAAACATATTCCAATCAGCTACAGTGTTGCCCTAGGCCCAAAATCTGGTGAAAAAACCCTTGCTCTCCCATACAATTCTGCTACTAGGCCGGAAAACAAAGGGTCCTGTTTGCGGTGCCTCCGAACTCGAATCCTGGGTCACTCGTGCTATTGCTTCGGGGACAGAGTTCTGTCCTGTATCTTTATGGCGGGGTACCAGCCACTACGCGGGACTGTGCTATGTCAATGAGCATGGCATCATGTCCAGTCCGGAACTATCATTATGCAGTCGTATATGTTAGCCCCATGGGGATGTATTCAACGGCTGTTCTTGTCAGCCCAAACGAAAAAGGCCCAGGCGGAGTACCCACAACTTTTGAATCATTAGCTCCAGTTTCACACTATGCACTCGTTAGTCCTAATGCACCATTATCATGGCTAGTTATAGCAAAGCAAAATCAAGGCAACAGTTGAAGCAAGGGTAGGACAGGAAGTTTAGTGGAAGAGAGAGGAGATTGATGCTTATCCAGTTCATCACAAAAATGTTCATCCCGAACATAATATGGCAAAGAAATACTCGCTTAGAGATGCTCCCAGATCAACAAGGGACCACTGGCTATAGAGGTCAAGGATTCTGGCCTGCATGGGATATACATTTCGACATGACACAATCCTCGCTTCCACATTTTTCGATGTTAGAGCCTTGGGGGTTCCCTACACACAGCTTGGTCAGCAGAAGCAGTAGTACAATGTCATATGATGGTTCCTAAATCTCACAAGAGGTTAGTATGTTATTATCGATCTTCCTTCCATCCCCTAGAGGCTAAGTTATGGCTAATATAGGTTTGCAGTTTTCCCCAGGTGGAGGGTCTTCAGTGGTTTAGGGAGCCTGCAAGCAGTTAGAGTCATCGAGGGTAATTGTGCTGGGGAGTATCTGGAATTAATCTGAAACACCTTGAGGGATTGATTTCTATCAAACTCAAAGTTTCTGGTTCACATGCATGAAGGAGTATTCTGAGGGTAACTATATCAACAACACCTGACGTCAGCAGTCATTTGGGCGGGTCAACTTACTGATGTTCTCTCTTATTATCGGGTGGTAGTCGAGTCCGGGCTGTTTATGAGGCCAAAAATGTAGCTCAACTTCATATTTCTAGGCGGTCATGGGGGTCAGTGTATATCACTAACACAGAGTTAGACCAGGCTAACTTCCAAAGATAACTAAATGACACAAAGTTAGCAGTCTTCCTCCCCTCCAGTTCGTATGGAGATCTTGTATTTGCTTAGCTTAATATAGCCTGCCCGTCATAAATGCATTTTGTCTATTTGAGTAATATCCTATTATCCATAGGTGTCAGCTTATCCAGAAATGTTTGAGGGGGAGTCTGTTTTCCACCAAGTTTCATTATCACCTGGGCCCAGGTCCTCAGCCAACACAATTTTTTTTACCTACACACAGCAGTCAGCATTTTTCCGGATGTGGTGAGTGGGAAATTTCTTAAATTGGTCTGCAGAATCTCCAAGGCCTGCCTACCCACAGGATTGGTTTCTATATAGGGAGCTTAGACCGGTCATCAGTAGTTATCCCCATGGGAGATAGGCTTACCACTTCGTTCGAGAACCAAGCCACATTCTGTGTAGAGTACCTATATACACCACAGTCAGCAATAACCTCGAAATTATACCTGTTATTTGTTTATAGTGGTTTCAATTAACTCAGAGTACACCCTGTGCTTGGGACAAATTCTATTAGCAGGCCTCGGTCCTACCTCAGGGATGGGGAGGGGGTAACTTTTTCCGTTTGAAGATCCTCCAGTTAAATAAACGACCTAGTAACGCCCAGAATGACTGCTAGTCGTTGACAATATGGAAAGCTGGATTACTACTCAGTGTGGTTAGCATCCCATAATCCACACCTATATCCTAAGTAACACCCAAGTCAGTAATGCGCAACACCGAACGTGAGAGACTTACTACTTTATGTATATTAGCATCCACCCTTCAATCTAGGCTGACTTACCCTGCTATGTTGGATTGATATTGACGTAGTTACGGGGAGGGTAGATGGGTGTATATATACCCCGTTTATGGTTTATTGAGGCGCCATATAAATATAGTGTGTGTGTGTGTGTGTGTAACTAGGTATCTATAACGGGCCGGGAGGGGCACATACTAGCTTGGCCTTCACCATGACCACTGTCGTGAAACAACGAGCTTGTGTTTCTGTGGTTTGTCTGGCAAGACTAGTGGGATGTATATTCAACGTGTACCTACTTTACTATACCCCCCGTTTCTACAGAGATGAGATGTACTAGTACATAACGGTACTTCTTTACTGCTTTGTTGGTGGTGCTGTTGACGAAAATAGTGCTTTTGGTTTTTGACTTGGACTATTGTTTTGGTCAGAGAGTCTTACTTACAAGGCTATTGTTTGGATTGTCAGCTGGGCAATATGGTCTGGTGACATGGCTACCAGGGTGAATCGAAACAATGGGGCCTTATCCATTTAGGGATGGCCCTACTAAGTACATACGCCCTGCCACCAAACAATCCATTGTCTTTACTAGTATGAGCAGAGTAAGGAAAGGACGTCAAACACACCAAAGAACAAAGAGGGTCAACCCGTGACAGGGTTTTACACTGAAGTAGTTCTGGGCCAAATGAAACATCAAGTCTTCGATGTCCTTGTGTGCTCTATCCCCAAAAGAAGACCTCTAAATTTACAGTTGAGGAGGGAAACGTTTGTACAGTATATTTCTTTAAGCAATACTAGTGAATTAACTAGATAGGTAGCATAAAGCCCTTGCCATATCCCCAATTATGCACCAGCATGACTCATGGGTGTCGAAGTACCAAGAGAGGTTTCCAGCCTCAGCCTTCAAAATCTTTAACAAAAAAAATGTATATGCCCAAAAAAAACAACCCAGCCCAAAACACCAATGGCACTAGCCAAAATACATAAACGAGATGTAATTGAGATGTAAAGGTATGAAAAATAAAATGAGAACACAGGATCTAGGAACTAGAGCCTAGATGTGTGCTACGAGAGTAATATACAGGATAAGAAAGAAATAACGCCATGTTCGTGATATTCGTCTCGTCATGAAAAGATGCACCCTGGGTATATTCACTTGAAAACAGCCCATACACTATTATGGAACCTCCCCATCATCATTAACACACTATCGAACCCATCCAGCACCTCATACTTCATCATCGCCCTCTCCCGCAGGGTTACCGCATCTGGTGCTGTTGCACTCCAATTCGGCACTGCAATGCAATACACTGCATAGCAATTTCCCTGCATCTTCTCAAAGCTCACACTCTTATACTCCCATCTTTGCTGCCCCTCCAGCCAATGTGCTAGTCCCTCCCCTGTGATCGAATCCCCATCAGTCTTGAAGCCAAACTCTCGGCGAAGGAAGTCTGCGGCTTCTCGACTGCCCTGGTGGATGATCCGGTCTTGGAATAGTAGCTCAACAAAATAGACCCTGCACAATGGAGCAGTCAAGCCAAGAGTGAGGGAGTTGCATATGGTGGCCCAGGTGGAATTGGAAGAGGTGAGGGATACGAAGGTGTCTTTCCCGTTGTTTTCGATTGAGGAGAAGTAGAGCTTGGAATTAAGGAAGCGCCTAGAGCGCTCTGGCTTGCGGGCTTCGACTGCGCTGACTAGCCTCTGCATGGCCTTTGGGGCTACTGGGGCTTTGGCCTGGAGAGGCTCAAAAGGCAGAGGGATTGAGCTGGTAGAATCGGAGTGCCCATGGGAAATTAGAGAAGCCGTAGAACTCGCTGAGTGAGTGTATGACCGAGCAAATTTCGGAGAGCTAAAGTCCTGGGGAAGATATGGAGAAGAGTGACCTGCTTGAGGGAATGTGTAGGTATGCTGAGGGTGCGGGTATGTCTGGGTGTTGTACATTTTGGATAAATATGCTCGCAAAACCAATACTGTAGGTTCAATAGAATGAGATATGAAGTTAAGAAACAAATCAGATATCAACACAGCACCAGACTGTGGAAAAACTGTCAATGCTCGATTGACTGATGCGTACAAGCTCAGGAACAAAAAGAAAATCCAAGTGCTTCAGAACCAATAGATATATAGAATCTCCTCGTTAAAATAGGGAATTTTGCAGGAAAAAATAGAACAACCATCAGTATCCCCTAGGCGCATATGAACCTGGTTAGAGCAGTTCATTAGTAATGTTAGGCGCATACTATGAATCTCTCCATGAAATTCCGATGCTGACACAGCTAAGCGTCGGAAACTAGCTTGCTATATTTAGAGCATGTAGTTGTAGAGCAAAAGCGGTTTCGAATATCTGGTAAATGCTTCCATGCTAATGCTTACGCTGATAGTGTTCGATTGTACCACCTATAAAGAACCAGACTGGGGTATTTTCGTTAGATTGGAAGGGAATAATTGGTGTGTTGGGTCGGACAGGGTGAATTGAAACACCCAGATGTCAATGCTCATGTTTAGAAGGCGAGACACAGTTTGAAAGAAATGAACGGAGGTACTGATACTTTATGCATTGAAGCGTACCACTTGCTTAAATGGCGGATGGCTACTTACACCGAAATAATTATGTGATAAATACAAAGAGTCTTGGTAAGAGATCAGCATATAGACTCCAAAAAAAAAACAAGGGAATCTCGAGTAGTAGTCTGGGGGGCACCTGATCTCGTACCTAAATTGTCGCTCGTGACTCTTGGCACGCGTTGCGGCAGGCCACTCCAAGATAGCACCAGCCTCTTGTAGAGAAATCTCGAGCTCTTTATCGTTTATTTACCACTGCTATGACTGAGAGATGTACCGGTAGCTGCTATTGGTTAGAGACCACATATGTATGTACGTATATGCCTGAGGCGGGGATGGGTATCTTGTAGAGAGGATATATAGGGACCTTGTATGTAGAGTGGCAGGAAAGAGGTTACCATAAGAGATCCTGTCTTGGCGACCTATCAATTTATTCCTCACGTGGGGTTGTACCCTATACCACACTTGTGCCTTTTAGTGACAACCAGACTACAGATATCTATCGAACGTCCACGGCGCCGGTGCAGGTGCCATACAGGTGCTACTTACACATTTTCTATGATTGTTTCTGCTGCATCTGATACAGGGAAAGGTTACAAACAACTATACCCTTTTTTTTCGGGGGACGACCGCTCCCAAGGCCGCCCAGGCTCCGAACAATACCCCTTTTTTTTACTATTATCACGGCAGCAGCACCACCTATCGATAAAAAGCTCCGAGTTGAGCCAGACAACCTTTTCTTAACATGCATGCAAACTACTCTATCAAGCTTACTTACATACTGTACCGGTACTTGCCAATTAGCTAATAACACTGCCACGTCCTTTGTTCTAGCTTGGCTTGTGGTGGGGCTTCCAGGTTCAGGTAAGTAGGTGGCTGAGGCCACCACTGCAAGAGAAAATAAATACACGTCTCAAACCCTCGTTGGAGTTCTGAAGTGGATTGGATCATGCTTCAAGACCCTCTTCCAATTCTTCTTGAGCTCTCTCAATTCAGCTGTTACAACGGCCAAGAGTCCTTGGAGCTGGCTAGGTTCTGAAAGTAGCGTTTTGTGGCTCACCTACCATGTCCTAGTTGACCGAATTCTGCACTGATCATCAGAGTCACCATACCATATGATATGTACCTCCTGTAGTCGGTGAGGGGGGGCAAAAGGGGCGTAGAAGTTTTTCTCAGCCCTGGATACATATGGCAAGACTTCTGTCCACGGACTGTACCTACCTACTCTCTCGTGGAGTTGTGTACTATAGAGCAAGTATGCATTGAAATTTCATTATCCGTAGCTACTCCAAGTATCTCTGGGAAGCATTCATAGTCAGAGAAAGGATAACAATATTCACCTACTCCACCTTATCCTGCATTTTACCCCATCGCTTATTTTGCTACGCATCCAACAGTCCTTGGGTACACAAGTATATATATACCTACACTCTGTATTCGGCTTGCGAGCTTGTTGCACGATATCTCGTAAGAAGTTACCGTACCAGAAGAGCCCATTTGCACCCGCTTGCACCCACCACCCAGTCATTTTTGCTGCTGGAGCCTCACTAAATCTTCCCTGCCAAAAATCAACCCTTCCCATACCCACACCGCCCCCATCAAAAAGTATTTTACATACTCTACTTACTTACATACTTACATACACTCTCTCGAGGTATTTCTCCTTCTCCAAATCTGCCCCCCAAACCCCGTACACTGCTTGACTCCTGTAATTCGTTTTATCCAGGAGCAGCTATATTCAATTTTGGTCTCCTACTTTGTGCAATTTACCCGCATTGTTCACTGCCCCTCCTCTCAGGCCGTCTGACCCCCCCCCCCCAGCCAGTGGGTATCGACGTACATTGCTCGGCGCTTTTCAGCCCTACTTCCGACTTTCCCCTCCGTCAAGTAATCACTGCTCCACAGCCCCCTTCAATTCTCACTTATCATATAAAGCACGACACCCCGCAATTCATGTCGGGAGGAATACCAAACATGACAGAGAGACTTAAGAAACTGGGCTTTACCAGAACAACCAAACCTCCCGTACCACAAACAGGCTCCCCAACTATGCAAAACGTCCCTGGCGCTGGTGCGGGTCGTCCCCCTTCTTACCCCGGTACATATGGAGCGGCACCAGGTCCTCCGCTAGCACCCCCGAATAACAATATGAGGCCAATTTCCTCGAATCCACCAGGTGTCCATTACCCACATGGCCCCGGCCAACTGCCATTAGGGCATCCAGGTGGCCCACCAATGGGTGTTCCGCCGGGGATTCCTCCGCCGATGCCAGGAAACATGCCCGGTCAACATCCCCCATACTATGGACACCCACCTCGAGATATCCCGCCCCAAGTAGCACCAGCCGCCATAGGTAGGCCTGCGGAGGTTGAGGGTTCGAACAGAGGCAAAGCGCAATTGATTGTCGGAATTGATTTTGTAAGTTCATGATGAAGACTGCCTACTGAGACGTGGGCTGACCTGCGCATTAGGGTACAACCTTCAGTGGTGTTGCCTTTGCTTTTGCTACCGACCAAGAAGCGAAAGAGGATATTATCACAGAGTGGCCAGGAGCGGGCAATGTTACAAAACAAAAGGTTTAAGCCTTCAAATCCTGGGGAGATATCAGGATTCCGACTAACTGATAACCGATATTAGATTCCTACAGTTTTGTACTATGATCAGTATCAGAAAGTCGTAGGTTGGGGTCCTGATATCGCTGATGCCCTTGCCCCAACCGGTTACCCTAAGCCTGGAGTACAAAAGGTAAATTAGCATCCAATATTCACTCTGTGGCATACTGGAAATGAAACTGACACTTTATCAAGGTTGAATGGTTCAAGCTACAGCTCATGACCGATGGGAATACCTATATTGACCCAATTAACCTCCCACCCCTTCCACCAGGAAAATCCGAGATTGATGTTGCTGCCGACTACCTCTTCAAGCTCCGTCAAGCCATGCGAGCCCAGCTCCAGAAGACTCTTGGTGAGGTTTTTAACCGTGAGGAGAGAAACATCAGATATTTCCTCACCGTTCCCGCTATCTGGAATGACGCTGGAAAGGCCGCCACCCGTCAAGCAGCTATTCAAGCCGGTTTCTTGCGGGATGAGAACGACAACCGTCTTACCCTGATCACAGAACCCGAGGCCGCCGCTATGTTCTGTTCTAAGGCTGGCTTACTGAATCTCAAGGTTCACGATGCTGTTTTGATTGTGGATTGTGGTGGTGGTACTGTCGATCTTATCGCCTACGAGGTTGAAGAGGAGGTCCCTTTCTCCGTGGCAGAATGTACAGCGGGATCTGGCGACTCTTGTGGCTCGACCGCGCTCAACAGGAACTTCTCCAACATCCTGCGTGCAAAGATCAGAAAAATGAAATTGCCCGATGGCTCTAAAACTGCTGGAAAGGTTTATGCCAAATGTATCATGGACTTTGAGAACCGAATCAAGGCCGATTTCCGAAACAATGGACAGAAGTGGGCTGTTGACGTTGGTATCGAAGCAGAATTCCCAGAGGCTGGCATCGAGGAGGGTTATATGACTTTTACAAACGAGGAAATCCTTCAGTGTTTCGAGCCTGTGGTCAACCGGATTCTGGAGTTGGTTAGGAACCAGATCATTGCTATCCAAGCACAGAACCGTCCATTGCAGGTGAGTAACAAACTTACAAAGCTCTTAATGACTATGTGTAGCTTATAAGTGACCATTTTAGAACGTTTTGGTCGTCGGCGGTTTTGGTGCTTCAGAGTACCTCTTCCAGCAGATCAAACTACATGTTCCGCCGCAGTTCCAGTCTAAGGTTGTCCGCCCCATGGATTCCGTTGCCGCAATCGTCAAGGGAGCCGTCACTGCTGGTATCACCGAAAGGGTTGTTACATCTCGTGTGGCTCGACGTCATTACCTTATGGCTACTTTGCAACCATTCAAGGAAGGTCACCACCCCGAACAGTACCGAGTACCAAGTTTGGACGGCAAAGACCGATGCAAGTATACCAGGCAAATTTTTGTCACCAAGGGTCAGCGTGTGAAGATTGGGGAGCCAGTGAAGGTGTCTTTCTTCAGACAAGTTGCTCCAGGGGCCACCCTGATGTATGAAGACATATTATATGCCTGTGATGACGATGTGTGCCCTGAGTACACCAAGGACCCTCGTAAGTTCCCAACCATCACTTGCGTAAGTAGTCAAAGCAACACTACTGACTTTTACCTGTTTACATAGACATCAAGGAAGTTGTTACTCTAGTTTCTGATTTATCAAGGAAGAACTTGGAGAAAGATTTCGAGAGAATGGATACTCCACAAGGGACGTTTTACAGGGTATACTTTGATATTGTATGTGCCCCAGCTTGCCCATCCTGGGTGTCATGTTGCTGACTAGACTTAGTATTTGACTCTCGATGGGAGTGAGTTCAGTGCCGAGTTGGTGTGTCAAGGAGAGGTTATGGGTCGCTGCACGGTAAGTTTACAACTGCCCATGCCTCCCGATGAACATTCTGACGTTTATTCTTTCTATAGGCGAGATTCCGATAGACGATATCCTCTTCTTCTGTTCATATCCGGTACATCTGTCGAGGTTATTGCTGAGTAAAAGAAGCTCATAATGGGGCGTTGATTTTGAGCATTCGTCATATCCACGCCAGGTTGCTTGCACAACAAATTTCAATGTTTTCCTGTTCACTATAGGTTTTTATTGCTACAACGAAGACATGTTTTTAGGAATATCTGCATTTTTTTTTTTTTTTGAGTTGTTCTGACTAGTACTATTCACTTGGAATTTATCTACCCTGGAGATTTATTTTTTTTTTGGCCATGGTGTTGGGTCAGATGAAGGCTCAGTACTTATCTAGACAGATGGGAACTGTCCGACAATGTTAAGAATAAGGACGCTTGTTGAGGGAAAGACGTGGTATCGATCTCTCAGATGTGTGTGTAGTCGATATATATAATACTCAGTAGTGTACCTTCCCCGTATTGAAACAGGCTACGTTTTGGGACAGCTTTCATGTGCCCGAGACTACTTGCAAATTCCATCCATTTCCATACCCTGTAAGCTATGGTTGGGGACCTCTAGTCCCGGAGGGGTGTGACATTCGCTCCGTGGTAAAGGCTTGGCAGTTGGCGGTTGTAACGCTTCTTGCTTTTCGCGTGTCTTTTCCAAACTATACGAGTTTTACATACCCGGATACTTCTGTGTGAGTTCTAACCCCGATTGAGGTGTGAAACCTGCGTGAAGTGATGCTAATTCTGCTTGAGTGCTATCAGTACCTACTCTTGATCCTACGCTTGATCCTACGCCTGATCCTACGCTTGATCCTACGCCTGATCCTACACCTGGTCCACAAGGGGGGGATTAGGTATTCGGTTAATATTGATAAAAAATGGAGGTAATCATTTCGTGTTTTGTGGAAGCAGGTGCTTGTTCTCGTCCCTATGGTTGGGGAACTCTGAAACTGGAGGGTTATGGCGTGCCACTTTGACCCTCTTCTCAAGTTTCTTGGCATTTTTTAGGCCGCTTTTTGCCTTTTTGGGTAATTTTGTATATAAATATAGTGGGACATTTGAAGCGGGCTTCCACCAAAATAGTTCAATTTCAAATGACTAAAGCTTCTTGAATTAAATGGCTAAATTTTTTTTTTTTCTATTTTGAGAATCTCCTTGTTAAGATCTGTCGAAATATAGAATAAAAAAAATTTTCGGATTTTTTTGCTGGATTGAGAAGAGGGTCAAAGTGGCGCGCCATAACCCTCCTAATAGTTCCGTTAGTCAAGCAACGTTCCCAGGTTGCCCGATTAGGCATGTTGGGCGGGCCTACTCTACCTACATTACGCTTCTTATATTCCTCTGTCTCATAGCCTTAGGCTCCTGATACGATTGATATAGACTCAAAGCATTCTTTCCATGAAAAAAAGGGAAATGCGCCGGAGGGACCGGGAACTGGAGGATGAGGCTCTACTTTGGCAGAGGTATTTATTAAGAATGGGTGACGATCGAAGAAGCGAAAGAGTGGAGTACGTCTTATTCCACCACGACTATGGCTAAGCAGTTAAGCGTGAGTTCTCCGTACAGGGAGGCACAGAACCAAAGTCAGAATCGCATATGTATGTACGTATCCGTACGGAGTACAGTCACGCATACCGGTATCTACCCAACCACATCAGTTCCCAACCTCGCCAACAGCTCAATGGGCCAGATATCAAACCCTTCCTTCCCCAACCCTCAACCCTTCCCCGACTATCAATCCTTCAAATAGCTCTTCTATAACATCTTAATTCATCAGCTATACATATTGCCCTTCTTAAATTGCTTATATTGACCTCGATTTGCCAGATATCAACCCTCCAATCGCACCCCCCCTGAACCTGACCTTCCGAACCTGCCAGTCGAACACCCCAATCCCCCAAGGTTGGATGTTGCACACCTTAGGGCTCTTGTTGGCATTCAGGAAGGTGTCGATATGGAGGATCTTAGCACTGATGAATGGAGACATATGCCGGAGACTGACTAAATTATCGGTGTTGATCCCATCAATATCGTGATCTCAGCTGGTCCTAAAGGCCGAAAAAAGCAGGCCCCCAAAGATGGTGCTCGGAAGCGTGGGAGGAAGCCAGGACCTCGGGCATACAAAGTACACTTCACACCGCCATCAACACCGGGTGTGGGTTGGGAGGGGAAGAGGTAGGCATAGATAGCTAGTCTATCCGTAGTTGTGTATTACAAACAGAACAGCCATCTAATACTATCATAGCTTACGTTCCTCGACCTCACAACTGCCCCCCCACTATTTCCTCCCAATTCGTACCTGGTATTAGTGATGGTGCAAACCACACCTTAGGTATATGTCAGAGGCCCCAGTTTCCTTCCATGCTTGCGAACACCATCCTTATTGGAAGTCTTTTTTCCTTTTGGGGCCTGAGGCTATAATATCGATTGGATCAACACTGTCAATTTGATTTGTATCCGGAATATGATACCACTCATCATGGGTGAGATCCTCCACAACATCCTGTAACACGAGAGACTTGTGGTATGTAACATAGTCGTTGGCAGTCCAGCAGTAGCACATTGGGGGAGTGCCCATGCCTTATTGCGAGTCTTCCGAGTCTCCTGAATATGGAGTTGCCTTTCAATGGATTGCCATCCAGTGCTCTTTATCTTTCTTCACAGCTGATGTCCCTCAGTATATTCATTTCCGCCCTCAACACAGTGGTAGGAAACGTGCCTTGTCCTGTCTCATGTGTTTTCAGGCCCCTGGGCAGTCCTTTTGGAAGTTATTGACCATGCAATGCAAGACTGTCGCAAGGCACCGCGTGCGCAGTCGGTGAACAACATGGCGGTCTTGCGTACAGTAGAAATACTGTGAGCATTGGTTGTGGAATTGCAGCTAACTCCTTATTAGTACATCTTTTGGTGATCCCAAAGTCCAATACGGTATCCTCGATTATGCAATGCATGGCTGGCTTGCGTATAGTAGAAATAATGTGAGCATTGGTTGTGGAATACCTGTGCTGGGAGAGCGGACCTGTAGTGGGAGACCCTATCAGCGAACCTGTGCTGGGAGAGGCTATATGAGTGAGGGAGAGCCTACCTGAGCTGGAAGAGCCGGGTGGAAGAGCCTACTTGAGCGAAACTGAGCTGGAAGAGTCTGTCAGCGATACCGAACTGGAAGAGCCTATGTGAATGAGCCCGAGCTGGGGGAGCCTATATAAAAAGCCTGTGCTTGGAGAGCGAAACGGAGCAGGAAGTCGAGCAGGGTGGTTGCAGATGTAGCAGAGGCAAGCCGACCTGGCAGCCCTGGCAGTGGGAAGCCGGCCTGGTAAGGTAGCCGACCCAGTCTCGCGTTGCGCTGACTAAGCTCTCTTCATTCTGGTGGAGAAGAGACTGGTGATTCAGAATCTTCCAGTGGCAATTCATCCTCTGGGGAGCTGCGGGAAAGAGCGTCAGACTCCGATGTTTGTACACATATAGTAGCGGAAAAATAAAATCAATTTAAATGATGGGGTTTACACACGGGACAACATATGCCAATATTTTTTCTTTGAGTCTATGTATAGTTACGCCTTTCCCTCGAAGAGGGCCTTAAGCTATGAGGCGGCGATAAACGGCTGTATATGTATATACTCTACATATACACGCATATGCAGTCTTTTAGACTTTTTTTTTTTGAGGAATGCTCCTAGACTTTTGGTGTGGTAAAGTGGACATATGCCAAGACCAGCGTAACACAACTTTGCTACCTCATCATTCTGCTGAGGCAAACGCGACACTGAAGCTCCCAGCCTTTGGCCCTACAAACAGCAGCGCCTTGCCAACACTTATTCCCCTTGCACCTTCAGCTTCTATTCCTCTCGTCCCAGCATTTCTGTAACAGCACGACTCGCACGCATCGGAAGCCTATTTGGACAAATCAGCCTCTGGTGAAAGCAAACAATATGTCGACAGAGTATGCCTTCCCTATTGATTTACTTTTGCCTAGAGTATCAAGCTCTTTGTGCACTGCTCAGGAATAAGCTTAGTTAATTATGCCTTGTGAATGACAGTGCTCTTAAGCAATGGGGTGTCACACGTCCAATCTCGATGCTTGGGCCTACAGACGCAGAAAATGCGGTTAATCAGGCACTTGTGGAGGAGTTGAAGCGACAGAATTCGTTTGAATCATCGGAAGAAAGCCAGAAGAGGGTGGCAGTGCTAAATCAGTTACAGAAGATTACTGAGGAATTTGTGAGGCAGGTTTGTACAGCCAAGGGATTGCCCGAGGCAGTTATAAAGTCGTCCGGAGGAAAAATTTTTACGTTTGGTAGTTATAGGTTGGGGGTTTATGGGCCTGGTAAGTTCAATCACGATGTTCGTGGGGTTCTAAAGATGCTAATCGAGGAACGATGTATGTAGGATCTGATATTGATACCCTTCTACTCTGCCCTTCACCAATCCACCGGCCGGATTTCTTTCAGTACTTACCCCCGATTTTGCAGACTTATGCACAGGTTACAGATCTTACCCCAGTTCTGGATGCCTTTGTTCCAATCATCAAGTTCAAGTTCTCCA
>Ga0307514_10003363_pt1 | contig 15452 bp, 16 predicted proteins | sample 16_EM_MG_FD_203088 | JGI IMG/M metagenome (GOLD analysis project Ga0307514, IMG submission 203088) | Populus trichocarpa ectomycorrhiza microbial communities from riparian zone in the Pacific Northwest, United States - 16_EM | ecosystem: Host-associated > Plants > Roots > Unclassified | place...
ATTGATTGGGCACGTTTGTTTCGAGGAGATCCACAATGTTTGATTGGCTCCTCTTCTCCTTTGTTTACTGTTTTTTGTTTGAAACGGACGTGATAGCCGTCCTGGAGGAGTGTTGAGCTGATTGGAAATACGGATATCACTATGCCAAGGACTATGATGTAACTTGCCTCTTTTGTAGTTATCACCATTAGTCATCGATCGACCTTATGTCGATGCGACATGTCTCGTTACACGATACAATAGACACACCTTCGCATATGTCCGCACACACTCGACTACTCGAGCGCACGCCACCGTACAACACTGCCTGCATTCTAGCCCGACCGTTTCACCACATGGTAATCGAGTGAACATAGAGATGCACTCAGAGGGCATGGTCGAGTGAGTGTGGAGATGCACTTGGAGGCCATGGTCGTGCGAACTTCGAGGCCGTAAACGTTCGATCTTAGAGATACACTTGGATGCTGTGATCGAGCGGGTTTGGAGTTGCACTTTAAGGCCGCGATCGAGCAAGTTTGGAGATGCACTTGGGGGCCCTTGTCGTCCAAACTTGGAGGCGGTAATCTTACGGGTTTAGAGATACTCATGGAGGCTGTGATCAGGCGAGTTCGGAGATGCACTCTGAGGCCATGATCGAGCCAGTTTGGAGATGCAATTGGAGGCCGTGATAGTGCGAACTTGGAGGCCGTAATCGTGCAAGTTTAGAGACACACTTGGAGGATGTGATCTACTGAGTTTGGAGATGTACTCGGAGGCCGTGATCGAGCGAGTTTGGAGGCCATAATCATTCAAGTGTAGAGATGTACTTGGAAGCTGTGATTGAGCGAGTTTGGGGTTGCACTTCGAGGCCATGAGAGAGCGACATTATAGGAGGACATGGAAGCGGTCAATCTGCAGGAGATAGTTCGGGAAAGAGACGCGACGGGAGCTGAGACTCTATTCATTGGGTAACTCGTAATTGTGGGAGGGTAGAGAATTGAGTACAACATGGTCTGCTGAAGAGATGTGAGAGAAACTGGGAGCGGGAGACAGTCGATCGTGGGATGATGCAGTATGCAGTGTACGCAGTACTCAGTGTACGCTGTACTCAGTGTATGCTGTACTTGGTGTTGACTCTTGATCATCGCATGGAAAGGTAGAGATCTATGACTTAACTTCTTGTTCTAAGGTGATGGTAGAGTTGAGGACGAGAAAGAGAGACATGAGAGGGTATGGGGGAAATCATGATGAGTAATTGGGACATCAGAGAATTTCATGTGCGAGTTAATTAACCATCTCCGATGCGGCAGGTACAAGTCCCGAGCTGGCGTCTCTTTACACTAATAAGAGGTCTTTGGAACCTAATCAGGCAAGTCGTACCCATAATTTCTCATATCTGCTTGTATCCTCCACATCATTCTCATCTTCATCCCCCATCTCTCTCTCTGTCTTGCACAACTCTACCATCATCGCAGACTATAAAGTTAAGTCATCCCTCTCTATCTCTCCATGTCAAGATCATGAGTTGACACCGAGGAGAGCATACACCGAGTACAGCATACACCATGTACAGCATGCACCCAGGATTGATTGTCTTCCCTTTACTCACATGATCACAAGTTGACCACTGAATGTAGCTTCAGCTTCCGGCGTGCCTACACGATCGACCGCCATCAGCCAGTTCTCTCCAGGAGAGCTCAAAGGTAAAGTCACATTGTCACATTCCCACGGTTGCAAGTTAACTAACTGATGAATAGAGTCTCAGCACCCGGCACGCTGTTCATCAAGTGCCTCCAAGCACTTGTACAAATTCGCACGATTACAGATTCCAAACATGCTTGAGCATGGTCTCCGAGTGCATCTCTAAACTAGCTAGATCACAGCCTCCAGGTGTATCTGTAAACTCCCACGATTAGGGCCTCCGAGTTTGCATGGTCACGGCCTCCAAATGAATCTCCAAACTCGCTCCATCACGGCCTCCAAGCTTGCACGCTTATGGCTTCCAACTGCATCTACAAACTCACTCGATTACAACATCGGAGTGCATCTCGAAGTTCACTCCATCACGGCCTATAAGTGTATCTCCAAACTCGCTCGATCACAGCCTCGAAGTGTATCTTTAAGCTCCCACGATTACGGCCTCCCAGTTCGCACGATCATGGCCTCCAAGTGCATCTCCAAACTCGCTTAATCACAGCCTCCAAGTTCGCGCGATCATGGCCTCCAAGTGCATCTACAAACGCCCTCGATCACGATCTCGGAGTGCATCTGTAAGATCACTCAATCACAGCCACCAAGTTTATCGAAAGACACTCAATCACAGCCTTGGAGTGTAACTCTGAGTTCACTCAATCGTCATGTTCAGTCACACCTCGAATTGCTCTCAAGCACCGCCTGCAGCCAGTGGAGATATACCGTGTGTAGATGGGTAGCTATATAGATACAATGATGCATAGATGAGAATGCAAACTGAATACACGAGTTTTAAAATCGTTGAACGATCTGTAGTAGCTACGATTTCTCAGCGCACATGGCGCGGTCTCAAAGAGGATGTTGTTTTTCCAAAGACTGCTCTACTGTGATTCGAGGTGCTCACAGACTTCTCGCCGGCGCTCCCAGACTTGTTGCAGGCGCTCCCAGACTTGTTGTTGTGGCTCCAAGACTTGTCGCCGGCACTCCCCGGTGCTCCCAGTCTTGTAGTCGGCGCTCCCAGGTGCTCCCAGGTGCACCCAAAGTTCTCTCCAGCGCTATGAGGTGTTTCCAAACCTATCACAATCGCTCCTATGGTATTCCTTAAGCAGTCATCAGAGATTCCAGTTACTCCGAAGGCCAGCCGGAATGCCCTCATAGGGTCTGATACTCTCCTGAAATTGATGCATCTAAGTTTACACTCTACATCCTCTCAGACACTCCTGGAGTCTTCCAGTGACTAAAATACATTTTACTGATATATCACCCCATGGATGCTCGCCACCGTGGTGTCAGGATTCCTTTACTTTGCGGTCAGGATTTAGTGACATATACGCAGCATCTGAACGATGTGTGTGTTACACTCTCCGCAAGGGCTCCACTTACGTTGTTGACGTTTACCCAATTCCTATTGCCGTTTATGCCTTCCACTGGCCAAGTGTCACATTCTACCTCTCCACGATTGCTATTTATCGGATGCCGCACTCTGCTATATATGTTTAACTTTGGGAAATTGTCAATTATTATGATACAGTTTTCGCTTCGGATACATCACTTGCCGTTGCATTTGCTTCGCCATTATCGTATTTTACAGGTCTGAAATATACTGTCCAATCTTCCCACTGTCTAGTACTATACCCTCAGACCTCCAAAGTCTGCGTTAATCCATCATCAGGTTGCAATACTTCTTTCTCCACATCTGCAGTCACATTGTCGCCATTGTCACCCTCATTCCTGTCGATATCACTGGTTCCCAGGTCAAACCTCTCAAATTAAATTCCGGCCGCTCATCATCACCGGATGGCAGTGGGGATGGCATCGCTCTCATCGATTTCGTCACCATCATCGTCATAATCCTCGCAGCCCCCTGGCATCCCACAATGCAGTTCATCATACGTACAATTGTTGTCTATCAGGATGTTTGGGTCAGTGCCTCGGATCTCACGCTCCGCAAGCACCATCTCGGAGGTTACATAGTGAAGAAGAATAGCATTGTCAGTACGTGCTGTTGCTGTGCAAATGACCTCGGCAGGTGTTGGGTTCTCCACCTGTTGGATCTGACGCTTGACTGTAGCAAGAGTGTTTTTATACACCCTCTGTTGGTAGCTCTCCGGTAGTGTGTTCCAGGTATTCATCATGAATGTATACTGGTCTGCAACGCCAGGGGAGTTTAACAACTTGTGACCCGTTGCAGCACAGCAGGATATGTTCTGACCACCGTTCTTCTTGCAGTTGAAGTAGTTCGAGTGATCAGGTCTTTCCGCTATCAGCTTTGGCTTGGAAGCTTTCAGATGAACACCTTTGTTCATTTGCCACTGCTGCAGTGCATGGCACAATGCAGTGCAGGTAAACATGATCAGTGGTGAGGGTATATCACCATTCTTGCCATCAATGATGGAATTATGAAATCCATCAGCATACTTACCGCGGTTATACACCCAATGATAAAATTTGATGTAGATAAACCCCGGGAATGCTTCCGCTAGAAAGTAGAGTGTACGCTGGCCATTCATTAGCAGCTTTCGACACTCTCTGCTTTGGATTTGCACTGCATACACCACCTTCCACATGCTCTGCCACAGGAAAAAGGTACTTAATGTCTGCCAGAAGGGAATCAATGAATTCCAAATGCTCTGCGTTGAATTCGAAACGGTGGAGACCATAGAGTTCTGCTATATGGTCCCTTGCTGATTGAATAAACTGGGATTTAACTTTGTTGACTTGTGGTGAAACCTGGTACCGGTTTGAGAGTGTAATATCCAACGTGGGCCATTGCTTCAGCATACCTTTTTCAAGATCTCCTTTGTGCATGCATCAAATGCTATGGACCAAATGTTGTTTTGCTGCATAGTGGTGTTCCAGTACTTCTCTATTATCTGCCAGTGTGGGGCTTCAGCTACTGCTTTTGCAGCGCGTCACATTGCATAACTTACCATCTCCAAGTCGCTTGCACTCATAAACGGCCATCTGTTCCACATATAAAACTCCACGAGTCTGCCTGTTGCAAACACAAGACGCATTATGTCTGAGTGACCAAATCGATGGATGCTGTGACTGCCGGAGACCAATGGTGGAGGCGTCGACACCTCCTGCGGTTGCAATTGCCACTGGCTCTGTCTCTGATTCCTTTTTGTAGCTCGCGTTCTCAGTGGATTTCTAATGGTTGTGTGGGCTTCTGGATTAGGGATGGGGGTAGGCAGGTTTTCAAGACCGCGGAGAGGAGTGGGAGTGCTAGCAATGCCTGATGCGAGGCTTGATACAACACCACGTGTTGAGTCTGTCTGTGAGGTTCCTGCGGGTGCTGGTGTGCAATGACTGCTTGTACCCAGCATCGCGGTTGATGTAATCATTGACCGTCGTTGTGTAGCGGACGGGGTGGAAGTCACACATTGAGTGATATCTGCCACACCAGAATTGTTCAGGGAAGATGAGGGGGTGGAGTTCTGACCAGGGATTGTAGATGCCATGGAACTCCCTCCTTGAGAGGAATCCCTCTCGCCAGCCAGTGTGGAAACCCGTCTCTTAGCAGGGGGAAGCTGAGCATTTCCCGAAGGCCTGTGCTTTTGTAGTTTCTGAACAATTCGTACTACCGGAGTCGGGTCAGGGTGAGGGCTTTGTGAAGGCATAGTCCAATATGGATGTTGGACTTTAAGAATGTAGGAATAATTTTCTCTGCATGCATAGGCAATGGCAGGCGAGATAGACTCCTATTTGAGCGACAAGGGAGGCATTCGAAAAACAGGAATGCGCAGTGTATACTGTCCTAGACTCTAAATCAATATTGCCCGTGATGACACTTGGTGACGAGATCCCTTGAAAAGCATTCAATTATGGGGTTAACTGCCATCAGATTAAACTCGGATTAAGCTAAGCATTGATATTCACCGTTACAGCAACGTCTGAAGGTGTATTTGCACCACTTGAAGGGTTGTTATGCCTTCTTGGAGTGGTTGTCATAGTATTGCACTGGTTCTTTGCACAATACTTCGAACCATCAATTGTGTATATCTTCAGCTTCCCTGTGGAAATCCCCCTTTGGCAGAGCTAAAAGCATTGCAAAGTGAACAATGATGTATTCTCTATCCTATGACATCAGTTGCATGTGATTTTCCACTGCTAGGCATTGGTAGCCATGATAGATGGTTGCACAGTTGGGACAACCTGAGAACTACTCACTTTGCTTTGAGATGCACAATGTCTGAGGGGTAATAATGATGTGTGATGCAAAAGCAATGCCCGGCATTGTAAACTGTCCTCCCTGTGAGTACCAAATCTTGTCTCATGGTTTGCCGTTCATGAGGTGCCTGGTGGTTGTGCACGATGAAGGCTGGGCTGTTTTGTGTTCATTAACCAACAAAACTCACAGGTTGAACCAAAAATCGCCGGAACTCGAGTATATATATCCCTTCTTCCTGCCTACACCTGCATTTTCTTTTCCTCCCTTATTATACAAAGTGACAGTATCCTGATCTCGACATCACGTGACTTGCACAAAATGACAGCTCTCATTCCACAATACACCTGATAACCTACACAACTTTCTACTTTCCCTCTTGGCTTCCTTCCGCTACTGCAAGGGCACATACGCCTACCTCTGGCTGGAGACATATGATATGATAATACGGTTGCATATGAGAGCGGGTGGGTATAGATGGAGATTATATTGGTAAGATGTTTGATACTAATCGAAGTTTCACAGCGGCGATCTATATACAATGGCGCTTACCCAGCCTCGGGTCACGTGTTGCCATTACATTATCCGCTTTTTAGGTGCAGAACTCCTGGCCTGCCAAAGCCAGTATAGGAGAGAAAAGAAGGAAAGGGAAACAAAGAATGAAACAATCACTCTACATACACAATCGTATGAGCCCATATGTCCCACAACAGATCGGTTAAGCTCAATGGTGATCTTTTGGCGGATTCGGCGCACGGGGAAACTCCACCTCCATTGATAGCCGGTTAAAACCCATGCCGACGCGATTTATACCAGGCCGACATCCAATCAAAAGGGAACAGAAGGGAATGAAGAAAGAAAGTACAATGAGACATCCAAACTGCTTCCGTGTCCTCTGTGCCTCCACCCCCAAACTCTATACCTCTACTCCCGTGGCCAATCCAGACGCTCTCGGTAAGACTCATCAACCACATTTCGGGCGTTTTCAAGGTGTTCCGCCGGCTCCCAGCTGGTGCATATGTGGTTGTAACCAGCCCATTGGATGAAATCGTGCAGTTTCTGATAGGGCCGCCTAGAGTCAAGTATGCGGTCGACTTCCCATTCCTCTGTTTCCTCGACAATCATTGGGGGTGGTTCTGAGGATGGCTGACGTCCGACTAGCGGTGTGTAATGATCGAGAAGCGACACATTGAAAACGTTGAAGTTCCGCATTGTACTCGGTAAGTGTAGTTTGTAAGCATTCTTATTGATGATCTTACTTACAGTAAATGGTCCTGTGCGCTTGTAATCGAGCCTCTTTGAAGTTCTGGATGATTTCAAGTTCCTGGTTGATAGCCATACTTTGTCTCCAACTGCAAAAGTCATCTCTTTCCCGCCAGCGTACTTTGTCTGTTGCTCCTGAGCCTTGATTATGTTTTCCCGGAGAATTCGGTGAGTCTCTTCCATGCCTGCCATCCACAAGTCTGCCTGCATCTGTGATCTGAAACTGGGGTACTTGGGAGGCTTAAATTGCATCGTAGGATGGTAATTGTAGTTCGCCCAGAAGAGTGTCATCAGCGTGGGATGGTGGATGGAGTTGTTTTACGCAAACTCTGCCAGCGGTAACAATTCGACCCAGTTGTCCTGCTCGTAGTTGCAAATGGCTTGGAGGTACTGCTATATGATTTGGTTCTGCCGCTCGGTTTGACCGTCTGTCTGCGAGTGGAAGGCGGTCGAGAGGCGGTGATTGATACTGAGGTGGCAGCAAACTCTGTCCCAAAATCGACTGGTAAACTCTTTGCTGTGATCGGTGGTGCTACTGTCCGGTACACCTCGTTTGCAGATCACGTGTTTGAAAATCATTTGTGCTAGCTCTGGGGAGTCAACGTCCTTTCTGCAGGAGAGGTAGGTTGCCATATTAGTCAAATGGGCGACGATTACCAAGATCCCGGTGTATCCCTATGCCGTTGACTCTGGCAAGTCGGTAACAAAATCCATGGTAAGTCCCTCCCAGGGATGAGATGGCGGTGACAGAGGCATGTTGAGTTCATAGCTTGCGTGACACGGTGCCTTGATTCTGTGGCACAACCCACAGCCGGCAACATACTTCCATATCTCTGACTCCATCGCAGGCCATTAAAAATATCATGACATGAGCTTGGCAGTCTTCCGAGCTCCGAAGTGACCGGATGCTGGGTTGTCATGGAAATTGCTGGTCACTTTACTGCGCAGTGCTGCGGGCACGTATATCCTCCTCTCATAGGTCAGAGCTCCGTCGATTGATATCCATTGACTCTCATTTGCGGTTGAAACATCGACCGAGGTTAGCTGTATTTCTGTGGCAAAACAGTTGGTCTCCTGAGCTGCCTTGATTTCCGGTAGATGGTCACCATATGATTCGGTGATGGTGGTCACTGCTAAGGTGGGCAGGAGCTTTGCCGTCATATTCTCATAGTCGATCTCATAGTCGGGTCATCTCGAAGGTCCGTCTGTTGGGTTTTTCTTGCCTTCCAGGTGTTCGATAACAAAGTCGTATGAAGAGAGGATCTCCGCCCATCTAGCCTGCCGTGGGGATGGCACTTTTGACGTTTGGAAATATTTGAGGTTCTGATGGTCGCATTGTATGAGAACCATATGATTCGGTCCCTCAAGGTAGTGACACCATTGCTTCATAGTCTCCACGATGGCCAAGAGCTCTCAACTATACGTGTCGTAGTTCTGTTCGGCACCTGTGCATTTTCAAGAGTGGAAGTTGACCGGACCGAGAATCCCGAAACTGTCATACTAGTTGAGAATGCCAGGTATGGTGAAGCTGCTTGCATCGGTCAGCAGAATAATCAGCGTTGCCGGGTCAAAATGGTTTGAAATGGGTGCACCCGTGAAGGCCCTTTTCAACTCCTGAAACGCAAGTTCGGCATCCCGAGTCCATTCCTATCTGAGCTGTTTAGGCGTCCAGGATGTCTCTGCTTTCTTTAGCAGGTCTGGCATCGGTGTTGTTACCTTTGAATATTTCCTGATAAACCGCCGGTAGAAATTCGTGAATCCAAGCAGGACTTGCACGTCCCGAACGGACTCTAGGGTTGGCCCATCCTCAATCGTTGATATACGGTCCAATTCCATGCCGATCCCATAGGGGCTAATGACGAACCCGAGGAAGCCAACTTCTGTGACTCCGAAATGGCACTTCTCAGCTTGGGCATAGAGGCCAAATTCTCGTAGCCGTTCGAGCACTTTTCATACCTGTTCTTCATGCTCCTCCTCATTGGTCGAGTATATCAGTATGTCGTCAAGGTAGCACACAGCAAAGTCGACAATGAAAGGCCGTAAACAGTTGTCAATATAAGCTTACAATGTAGCTGGTGCGTTTGTCAACCCATACAGCATGACTTGTTATTTGAACTGACCGTATTGGTTGCGAAACACAGTTTTGTACTCATCGCCTTCCTTAATCCGGATAAGGTGATAGGCATTCTGAAGGTCCAGTGTTGGAAATATCTGAGCTCTGCGCAACCTGACAAGCATCTCTGAGATGAGTGTGAGAGGATATCGGTTCTTCACCTTGGCTCTATTGAGAGCTCGGTAGTCCACATACACTCATAGGCCACTGTCCTTTCCCTTCGCAAATAAGATTAGTGCTGCCGCGGGTGATGATGATCGCTGGATGAATTTATTCGCTAGGTTTATTTTGCTGTAGGCCATGAGAGTTTTTCAACTCAACTTCCGAAAGGTTATAGATTCGGCCATATGGTATATTGAAGCTTGGTTCCAGGTCGATCACATGGTCAATTGGCCGGCACGGTGCAAGATTCTCTGCCCTATCTTTGCTGAAAATGTCCACATAGTCCTTGTATCTCACGGGGATACAACCTCAATCATCAGTAGGTACAGTACCTGTTTCAGCATCTGCGTGTTAGGCTGTTGTCTCCAACTTGGGATTGGGATGATGGGAAGGAAGGCCCGGAAATTGCAGGTCAAGCATTTCACCCAGAAATGAACCAAACCCCGCTAGTCCACAATGCCCATCGTGCCTCGGCGAGCCGGTAGCAGTCATTCAAGGATCCGAGGACGCTTTTCTGCCGCAACTACTGCCGCTGCTCCCTTTTCGCTCGTCCAGTGCTTTGGGTCGCTAGTATCAATCTCACCTGGATTGTCCAAAGTGGTGACCTCCATAGTCGCTCCCAGCAGTCCACTGCATTCCCCAATTCGTAGGGCGAATATCTCAATGGTCCCATAACTAGCTAAGAGATCATCGAATGCAGTTGCTCGAAGTATTTCAATATCTCGAGTAGGACTGTCCTCACCACTCTCCGTTGGTTTTCCATCTGGATCTACAGAGATCTCCAATGTCGAGGTGATCGTAAGTGTACTCCCACCAATGTCTGGCAGCCGTAAGTTAGTACTTTGTCATCCCGACCTTCGTGCCACTGCACTATCATATCTGATCTGCATGCCTCCCCTTGGCCACTTGGGGTTGTTAATGAAGTTAATCGACCGGTAGCCCAGTCGATCTCCGGCTTGCGGGTATTCAACCAGGGTAATCACAGGACTAGGTCATATGCTCTCATTGGAACCACCAGCACCTCCGGTTCGTGGACCGGGGCTGATCCATATATTCGACCGTCATCACCGTCTTGTGGCTCTCCCTCGCATGCGCGATCACCTGACCATGAAGGCCGTGAGTTGTGATGTGCGCTGCTTCATGGGGTAGTCCAAGTCTATTGAGAAGTTGTAGAGACCTGAAGATGAGTGTAGCGCCACGGTCGATGAGTGCTCGTATTCGCTGCAATTCTCTGTATTGATCTCGTATCTGGACTTCGTGGACATTGTGCGATGAATCCGGTCTAGCCGTTCCATACAAAGATTGACCTGACATGAGATCTTTCGGGCTCTCTAAGACAACCCTCAGCTTTAGTGAAATCGGATGCGGTTGAATTCCCGCTAATGTTCCCATCAACACCCTTGTACCCAATGACCGCAATCCAAGCCACAGCTCATCCATCCTCTCCCGCTGAGTTAGATACCAAGACAGGTAGGCCAGTTGTTTTGGGTGTTGACTATCGAAGGGGCGCTGGCGTTTCATTAGTTTTCCATCTCCTGGAGGAACAAGGTTTTCGGGGAAGTTGGCGCATATATATTACATGCACCGGAATTTGTTATGTTTAGGTGACCTGCAATGCATTCATTATTGTTCCGAGTTCCGAGTTTTATAGACCTCTGGCGAGACCCAGGGCGCAGGAGTGCATTTCTCATCATTCTCCAACTTTGAGTTCTCGCGTTTCGGTGTATCAGCCGGCTCGGATATGGATGGTCGGAAGTTGCATTTCTTGCCGTCTTGTTGAGATGATTTTCCTGACTGCTTTTGCTGTTGATGTGGCTGCGGCTGTTGGGGCTTTTTGCCATCCGGCTTGACCTCTGGATCAGCGGCTCAGTCGAAAAGCTTTTCCATGCTGTCGATTTTTCCATTCTTTGGGGTCAACGGCTTGATGTTGGACTTAAGTCCTGGTTGTAGTCAGCTCCAAGCGATTTCGTAAAGGTTCTTGTTATCCTGTGGGAGCCATCCCGCTGCTCTCCAATTTGCTTTGATCCGATTGGCATAGACTCTTACGAGTTCATTCGCTCCTTGATGCAAGTCAGTCATACACTTCATTGCCGCGTTTAGTTTTCAGTCCTTCTCGCCATATATTATTGGCATTTCTTCCAAGAAGGCCTCGAAGTTTTCCAAATAGGGATCTGAGTCTCTCCGTAAGTCTCGAAGCCACTCCACCGGATTGGTCATCTGTGTCTGTCTCTGTGCTGGGTCCGGGTGATTGTTCCATGTGATCAGACGGCTCACTGCATATTTGACTTTATCGGGATCTGCATGTGGGAATATGTGTGCGTGGGACTGGAAGTTACATCGTAATGTGCCGAGAATGTTATCCAGCACCTTTGGTCCACTGCAGTACCATTCTGGATGGGTCACATCGAAGATTTTTGTTTTCGTAGGTTCTGGTCGAATATACTCTCTGCAGTATTCCCGGTTGGCCTCCATCAGTTTGGCATTTTGCACGCATAGTTGAGTATGCTGTTGAATGGCAATGTTGAGCATTTCCCGTTGTTCCTCTATCATCTGTCGCATAGACGTGTTCTTGGATTGCGTGGTAGGCTCAGGCTTGCTCGGGTTGTCACCCAGGACGTCGCTCAGGTTGTTGCCTAGGCCGTCGCTCAGGTCATCTTCCATGTCGGCAGTGTTTTCTTTGTCATCATGATTAGTCTAGTCATGGATCTTATCCTCCGGAAGTACGGAGGCTCGTCAGGTGAGAATAGGGGTTACTCAGCTGAGAGGAGATCGTAGGTCTTCCGTACTCAAATGTATACTAGCCAAGCGCAATCGACCTCTGGCAGCTTTCTTAGGAGGCATAGTAGACGATTGACGATAGAATTGATGGGTAAACTGTTCTTTTCCTGTCGATTGTGTCGTTTTTTGACACTAGGGGTAAAACTCGTGTATCCTCATGAGCAAAACGTATCCGATAAATGAAAATCAAATATACTGTAAGGGCACGTACGTCTACGTCTGGCCGCAGACGTATGATAAGACAATACGGTTGCACATGAGAGCAAGTGAGTACAGATGGAGGTTATAGTGGTAAGATATTCGATACTGATCTAAGTGTCATAGCGGCGATCTATATACAATGGCGCTTACCTGGCCTCGGGTCACGTGTCGCCGCTACAGCTACATGCAACTGTATCATAATGCTAATGCTTTGGATGTAGATTCATTTTCAACTCATAGTGATGGCACCGATGGGCAGTAGCAGAGAAGAGGGGAAGGCTACGGCAACGATGCCAACATGAGTTATAAATCGACGCCTGTCATTGGATCAGGAGCATATCAAGGGATTCATCTCGGAACACATCCGTGGACTCATAGAGATATACAATGTTGGCAGCGTCAAGGATGAGAGGGCATAGGACCTCGTTTATGATATAATTTTTCTTGATCCAGTCACGACTCGCCACTTTTAACAATTCCAGGTGATGTGGCCGCAACGCAGCAGCAGGAGTTCACCTTTTCAGGAGTGGTGGGCTGCCTTCCATTTATATATGAGGCAAATGTTTGGAAAAACCCGCGGCCAAATGAACAATTGGAGGTGGGACAACCCCCATGCCTTTGGGGTATGAGTCGATCGCTCAAATCGGCAGACAATCAGCTCGGGGAAGGGTAAACGCACCGGTGAACGTTTCTCATGGTACGGTAGCAATGATCTCAGGGCAAAGTTTGAGCCGCCAAGCTGCCGGCAGCACAAACCAGGCAACTTCCTGGCCATTAGTCCACAGAATTGGATTGTGATAATCGACGAGGATGATGATGATGAGAACTGGGCGGATCCTGGAGCGCCGAGTGGTGGAAGGAGCTGTCCTGGCGATGGCAATGAAAATGATGATGGCAAGGGTGAGGACGACATGCAGGGTTGTGGGAAGGGACAGGGACAGGGAAGGGAACAAAGGATAGGAAAGGGAAGGGGAAGGCAACCGAGGACGGAAAGGGGAAAGGGTAGGGTAAGGGGAAGGGAAACGGTAAAGGGAAAGGTATTGTTAAACTCACCACAGGGGGAGATGATATCCCTCATGCCATTACTTTGCAGTTCCAGAAGGAAATGTCAAAGACAGACTTCGACACGGAGGGCTAACGCGAGCAGGTATTTTTAGAGCCGGAAACATCGCCTGATGTGTCAATTTCCTCAGATGATGATACCGACTCTACCGAGTCGGATGGCCAATATGAGTCAGACAGTGATTCTGATGTGGACATGCATATGGAGGATGATGTGGATGCACCGGACAGCGTTGATTTACATGGCGATCTGGATATGAAAGGAGACCGTGACAATGAAGATGAGCACAATTAAGAGGAGGAAGATGAGAAGGAGGAGGAGGAGGTGGTGCATGAGGATGAGAAGGAGGATGATGATGAGGATGAGGATGACGATGAGGATAATGTCAAAGAACCTCGGACAATTGGCCAGGAAGAGATGGTAAATACATCGGCTGATGATGTAGATACCATGGTAGACGATCAGCCAACTGTGCTACCTGACCAAGGCCAGGAGATGTGCAAGCATACCCCACGGCCACAACCTCCGGCACCTGCCCCACGGCCACAAACCCCGGAGCCTGGCCCACGATCACAAACTCCTGAAACTCATATGCTCAGTGGGCTGGAGGTTCAGGGGCTAGTAACATTGCCAATAGCTCGCCCAGCGGCGCCCACTCTGCGAGAAGCTGAGGCATCCAGAAACCCCTCGGATGTCAATCTGGAGCAGCAGCTACTGGGCAAATTGGCAGGTTGCGACAGTCTCCCTGATCTCCCTCTCCCTGATGTCCCTCTCCCCAATATCCCTCTCCCTGAGGCGCACCCAGATGACAAGGTACCAGAGGAGTGAAGTAGTCCTCGTGTTGCAGAGGAGGGGTGCATTCAGGTTAGTGTCGGGTTCTTGTCTTCTGAGTTTCCTTTGCTATAATCTATTCATCTCAGGTACTGATTAAGGCATGCCTGGAAGTGTTTTGTTTGTTGGGGTTAAGGTTCTGGGCTTGTTTGTTTCCTTTGTTCTGATCAATTTATCTCAGGCATTGAGTAGTACACGCATCGCGAGGTTGTTGGATTGCTCAGGGTGTTTTTGTATTAATTCATAGTATCATGGGACCTCGCGTACGCTGTGTTTTTGCAACTTCTGGCGTGTAAGGAACCTCCTTGTGATGATGTTCAGGCTCAATAAATCTCTCAAGTATTGTGAGCTTATACCCACACCAGACTGCTCAGGCCCAGCACCAACTTTTGGAGTCCCATTCTACAGTGAATACTCCACTCCTCGCATGGCATCGACAATGCCAGAGAAGACCCGTTTCCATTGCCCCGGATTTTTATGCCGAAAGAAGTTCACCTCAGACAGCTGGTGACTTAATCATATCAAATTACACCATCCTGAACACCATCAAATTGCACGCCAGGAAAATCTGACTTTTCACAGCGCGCCCCAATGCGTTGAACTTGCACAGCGTTGTGACTTCAATACTACCAAAGATCCAGTCGAAGACCTTGATGCGTTTCCCTACCATGAACACCTTGAAAACATCCCAGACTTGGAGTCTCAATCACCGCCACCTCCTCTGCAGCAGACGGAAACATACCCCGGCGCCAGTGCTCTGCTGAGCGATTACATTGCTGAGCCATGGGAACGCAACACTCAGGGTTGCCTTGAGACAAACCTACAAAACAATCCCTACTACCCGTTTGCGATGCGTGAAGAGTACAAATAAATCCAGTGTGGGATGAAGAAGAACATCAGCAAAATGTAAAATGGTTCGGGTGTCATAACTCAATGACTCAGCTATTCCGAACAGCCACACCGATCCTTCCAGAAGCTCCCAGACACTCCCGAACAGGCTGAATGCAAAATGATGTGCTTCTGAGGGACTCTGAGAGTACTTCAGGTGCTCCTCAACGCTTCTAAAGTAGCAGAACAGAATACAAGAATATTCTAAAGAGTATGAAGTCGTCTTCAGAATGCTATAAAATCATGCCTTTAAGTTGGTAAAATTTCGGAGTTGCTGGGACTGCGACACTCGTCTCCAAGACGATTCCGGT